>ERZ1370068.9282-contig-8070_pt1 | contig 70193 bp, 78 predicted proteins | sample MGYA00561227_ERZ1370068 | MGnify/ENA primary metagenome ERZ1370068 (study PRJEB38410, sample SAMEA6850437) | metagenome | study: Metagenomic assessment of the ecological functions of the soil: analysis of the soil microbiota associated with the...
GTGTACTTCGTTCAGTTACGTATTGCTTTCGGCAACCGCCTGCTCGGCAACTCGGCATGAGCGAAGCGCGACGCCTGGTTCACGACGCTCTCAGGCGGCCAGAAGCAGCGGCTGTTCATCGCGCTGGCGCTGATGAGCGATCCGAGCGTCGTGTTTCTACGACGACCACCAGGCCTCGACCCGCAGGCGCGACGCGCGATCTGGGAATCTGGTGCGCGGCATCGCGAGCGCGGCGAAGACGGTGTTACTACCACGCACCTGATGGAAGAAGCGGAGCGGCTGTGCTGATCCGCGTCGCCGTCGCGTATCGACCACGGGCGCATCGTGGACGTCGGCACGCCGGTCGGAGCTGATCCGCCGGCACCGTCCCCGAGCAGGCGGTGATTTACGTGCGCGACCGCCGGACGCCTCGGCTGGCGAGCATCATCCGTTCCCGACGTGCGAGGCCGTCGTGCGGGCAACGGCGAGGCGGTGACGGTCCGCGGCCGCGGCGGCCTCGTCACGAACGTGATTCGCTGCATCGCCGAGCACCGGCTGGCGGTGTCGGACTTCCGCACCGAAGACGCCGACGCTGGAAGATCGTGTTCACTGCGCCTGACCGGCCACTCGTTTCGGAGCTGACGCCGATGCTCACGGAGGCCTGTGGAAGCTGACCTGGCTGGAACTGCAAGATCTTCCTGCGCGAAATCCGCCTCGGCGTGATCGGTGTCGATCGGCGTGCCGGTCGCGGTCTTCTTCGTGCTCAGCCGCGCCGGCCAGCGCGCCGCAGGCAAGGCGCCGAACGTCGATCGGCCCCGGATCTGCCGACCATGGCGGCGCTTTCTTCATCGCGTTGAGCGCGGCGCTGTCGTTCGTGGCGATCCTCGCGGATCTATCGCGAGGGCGGCATCACTGAAGCGCGCCTGCGCGCGACGCCGCCGCGGCCGCGCGCGATCCTGCCCGGGCGCATGATCGGTGAAGCTGCTGACAGCCCTCGCGACGGTGGTGGCGCTGGATAGCCGGCGCGGGAAGCGAACCATTTCCCAGAGGGGGCGGACGTTCACGCACGTGCCGTTCGCGCTGACGCCGATCACTGTTCAGCGCGCAGCTCTCGATCCGCTCTCCATCGGGTTCATCGTCGCCAGCGTCGTCCCCACGGCGCGCTTCGCGCAGCCCGTGGGCACGCTGCTGTTCTATCCGATGGTCATGCTCTCGGGGCTGTTCTTTCCCGTCGCGGTGCTTCCCTCGTCACGTGCAGGCGCTGGCTCGCGTCCTGCCGGTCAGCTACGCCGTGTCGCTGATGAGGGGCATCTGGCGCGGCGAGGGGGGGGTGGCGCACGCGGAAGACCTGGCGCGCGCTGGCCGCGGTGTTCGTGATCTGCGTCACCCTGTGCGGCCTGGGTCTTCAGGTGGGAGTAGCGGGAGCATGATCGCGACGGCTGTGGCGCCGGAACATGCAAGTTCCGACGTCCGAGGCACTGCTCCATTCCCGAGCTCCAAGTCGATCTCGCAAGCGCAACTCCACGTTGCGCGTTCCTCGGCCTCCTGGGAGCTGGGAGCGCCGTGGACGATCGCGAAGTCGGTAGTTGACCCGGCCCCAGCCCTCAGAGCCTCCGACCGGCCGGACGTTCTTCCCGGTCTGCATGACGGGATCGTGTCGCCGAGATCCGCGCGCGCCTCTCCACGAAACGCGATCGCGGTCCTCGACCACCGTCGGATTGGCTGCGGCCGTTCGTTGGTCGTCTCGCCGGGATCGGCGACCAGATCGAACAGCGACAGCTCGATTTCCTTGCGGACGTAATGCTTTTGCCCGGGGCGCCATCGGCTCCGGGCCGCCTCGAGCGATTGGTAGGGATGCGGCAGGTGCAGCTTCCACCGTCCGCTGCGCACCGCGATGCGCAGCTCCTGACCCCAATAGAAATACAGCACGTCGTGCGGGGATGCGGCGCCGGGACTCGTGCCGAGCAGCGGCCAGATGTCCCCGGCCGTCCACGATGCGATCCCGCGGCACCGCCGCACCCGCCAGCCGCTTGCGACCATGGTTGAAGCAGCCGGTCGATGGTCATCGCCGGCTCCAGGAGGTCTGCGCCCCCTTGGGAATGTGGCCCGGCCAGCGGGCGACGAACGGCACGCGCACTCCGCCCTCGAAGGCCGTTCCTATGCACCTTCAGCGGAAGGGACCCTTGAGAGCCAGCGCGTGATTGCCGTCACGGACAGCCACGGCCCGTTGTCGGAGCGCGTACATTACCAGCGTGTCGCCGTCTGACTTCTCACGCTCTGAGCGCCTCCAGGATCTCGGCCGACCGACCAGTCGATCTCGGCGATCACGTCGCCGTATGCAGCCCCGAGCGAGTCTTGTCCCTGTATTTGCCCGGACAATGAACAGCGGCACGTGGGGCATGGCGTGGGCGACGTAAAGCGGTGTTAACGGCCGCTCGCGATTGCGCTCACGATGAAGCGCACCGCGCGCCTCGGTGCATCGTGGTCGGCTGCGGCTGATCGGGGTCGAGCTTGACGACCTTTGTCGCCTTCCATGAGGGGCAGGTCGGGGTAGAAGTCCTTCTGCTGCGGGTGCCGGGGCCACATGTCGTTCGGAGTAGGAAGTCCGAGATACTCTGCGTCGAAGCCCTGGTGCAGCGGCAGGAACGGCGCCCAGGCTGGCCGGGATGCCACTTGCCGACCGTCCCGGCATGGCGTAGCCGCGCGGCTTGAGGACCTCGGCAATGCGTCTGTTCGTCAGAGCTTGAGGCCGTAGTCGGCGGTGGCCGGTTCAGGGCGCCGCTGATGCTCGCGCGGCTGGCGGCGGCGCTCGTGAGGAGCGCCGCGCGCGAGGCCGAGCACACCGCCCGGGCGACGTAGAAGCTGGTCAGCCGTGCGCCCTCTCTCGGCCATGCGGTCGAAGATTCGTGCGGGTGACCGGCCGGCCGGCGCCTCGCGCGGGCGCTGAACGGGCCGATGTCGGCGTGGCACCATGTCGTCCGCGTAGATGAGGACGACATTGGGCGGTCGGCCGCCGGCCGGCTGTCGGACCAGTCGTCGCCGGACCAGCGCCGGATAGTCAGTCGCTTGAGCCCGCCAGGCCGACGGCCGCAGCGGGCCACGCGGGGCCTTGTCCGCATCGCGCATTCGGGTAGTTCTCCGTTCGCACCAGGCAGGAGCGGTGCTATTCTCGCGCGGGTCCAGCCCAGGGGCCGAGGCCTGCTGTCCTCGCACCCTTTGAGGGCGACCATGCGCACGGCAGCGCGAGCGCGACCAGGTTTTCGCCACGACGGCCGCGGTGGTGTGCCTTTCATGACGCTCGACGATACGGCGCGGCGGCAGCCGCCGGACGACTGGTTCTCCCGCGTGCCCGCCGGCCGCTCGGTCGTCCGGACCAAGCCACGCGATGGTGGCGTCGACGGCCAGCCGCTCGCCTCGCAGACCGGCCTCGAGATCCTGAAGCGCGGCGGCAACGCCGTCGACGCCGCGATCGCGATGGCTGCCGTGCTGAACGTCGACCGAGCCGAGCATGACTGGCATCGGCGGCGACCTTCATGATGGTCTACTCGGCGAAGACCAAGAAGATCGAGGCGCTGAACGCCAGCGGCCGCGCGCCGCAAGGCGCCTGACCGCCGACGCGTGGCCGCGCCTCGGCCACGAAGCAGATGCCACTCTCCGGCATGGAGACCATCACCGTGCCCGGCGCGTTCGACGGGTGGGTGACGCTGCTCGAGAAGCACGGGACGATGAAGCTGCCGGATCTGCTGGCGCCGGCGATTGCGCTCGCAGAGAACGGCTTCCGGTGATGGAGAAGACCGTCGCCGACTGGATTCCCGGGTCGAGAAGCTGAGACGCATGCCGGCGTCCGCCGTCGACCCTATCTCGTGAACGGCAGGCGCCGAAGCCAGGCGACATCTTCGTCAGAAGAATCTGCGCCCGCACCTTCCGCACGCTCGCCAGGCGGGCGCGCGCGATCCTACTACCGCGGCGAGATTCGCCAGGGCCATCGTCGACTACTGCCAGAAGAACGGCGGATATCTGACGATGGAGGATCTCGCGGCGCACAAGTCCGACGTGGGTTGAGCCGATCTCGACAACCTATACGCGGCCACACGCTCTACGAGTTTCCGCCGAACAGACCAGGGACTGACCGCGCTCAGCTGCTCGCTCAACATCCTCGAAGGCATCGACCTGGCAGTCGATGCGCGAGCGATCCAGCGCGCTACTACCACACGCTCATCGAGGCGACGAAGATTGCCTTCGCGGATCGCAACCGCTACATCGCCGACCCGGCGTTCGCGAAGGTGCCGGTCAAGAGCTACGCTGTCCAAGGACTACGCGGCGAAGCGCCGCGCGCTGATCGAATCCCGACAAGGCGATCGATCCGCCGGCCTATGGCGAGGTCAAGATGAGCGGCGACACGACCTATTTCACGGTCGTCGACAAGGACCGGAACGCCGTGTCCTTCATCAACAGCCTGTTCAGCGCTGTTCGGGTCCCGGAGTCGTGGCCGGCGAGACCGGCATCATGCTTGCACGATCGCGGCAGCCGGTTCGTGCTGCAGGCAGACCATCGAACAGGCTCGAGCCCGGGAAGCGGCGGCGTTCCACACGCTGATTCCAGCGATGGTGCTCAAGGACGGCCGCCTGCTGCTGACCTACGGCGTCATGGGCGGCGACATCAGGCCCAGGGGCACGCACAGGTCCTGATCAGCTGATCGATCGCGGCCTCAACCTGCAGCAGGCGATCGACGCTCCGCGCGTTCGCTACGTCAGCGGCCGCGGCGTGATGCTGGCGGACACCCCTGCCGCCAGCGTCGGTGGTGGCGGACGCTGGTCGCGCGCGGCCACGAGCGGGTGCTGCCGCCGGCCGGCATCGTGCACCGGGCGCTGATGGGCGGGCGGCCAGGCGATCATGATCGATCCACGGAACGGGCGCGCGCTCGCCGGCGCGTCCGGACATCCGGCAGGACGGGCTCGCCATTGGCTACTGGCGATTAGCGGTGACCACCCCGGCACTCGGGCCGCCAGACTCCGCGTCGTTCTGCTGGTCCTGGCCGCGGCGTCGGCCGGGGCGCTGTGGGCGATCGAGCTCGCGGCTGGACGCTCGCGTCATGACCCGCGGCGACACGAAGCTGCTGACGCAGCCCGCCGTCAGCGCGAGCGCAGCTCGCGTTCATCTACGCCGGCGATCTGTACGTCGCCGACCTCGGCGCCGGCTGCGTGCAGCGGTGTCCGGCGGCTGACGACCGACGACGGGTCAGAGTCGAGTCCGGCGTTCTCTGGCCCGATGGGAAGACGATCGCGTTCAGCGCGCAGTACGACGGGAACACTGACGTCACATCGGTGCCCGCGCCGGCGGCGCGCCGGCGCGGCTGACCTGGCATCCCGGCGCCGACACCGTGCAGGCTTCACGCCCGACGGCAGAGCGTGCTGTTCACGTCGCCGCGCGCGGTCTTCACGGCCCGCTACGCCCAGCTCTTCACCGTTCCAGTGCAGGGCGGCATCGAGGAAGCACTGCCGATCCCCAACGCCTGCGCGCGCGACGCTACTCGCCCGACGGCCGGCGGCTCGCCTACAACCCGCTCGGCCGGCGTTCCTGCAGTGGAAGCAGTATCGCGGCGGCACCGCACTCGACGATCGTGGCTCTACGCGACAGGCGACCACGCCGTCGAGAAGATCCCGCAGCCGGCGACCGCGCGCAACGACGCCGATCCGATGTGGCTCGGCGACACGGTCTACTTCCGCTCGGACCGCGACGGCGAGTTCAACCCTGTTCGCCTACGACACGAAGAGCAAAGCGAGGTCCAGCAGCTGACCACGGCACGACGACTTTCCGGTGCTCGAGCGCCTCCGCCGGGGGCGGCCGGCATCGTCTACGAGCAGGCGGGCTACGCTGCACTCTGTTCGATCCGGCGACGGCGAAGACGCGCGAAGCTGACGATCGGCGTGTCCGTCGGACCTGCGCGAGACGCGGCCGCGGTTCGTCAAGGGCGCGCAATGGATCCGCGACGCCGCGCTGTCGCCGACCGGCGCGCGCGCGGCGTTCGAGTTTCGCGGCGAGATCGTCACGGTGCCGGCCGAGAAGGGGGACGTCCGCGCAACCTGACCAGACAGCACGGCGGCGCACGAGCGCTCGCCGGCGTGGTCGCCGGACGGCACGTCGCATCGCGTATTTCTCGGACGAGAGCGGCGAGTACGCAGCTCTACGTCCGGCGCAGGACGGCAAGGGCGAGCCGCGCAGCCATCAACGTCGAGGGCGACGGCTTCTACGAGCGATCCGGTCTGGTCGCCCGACGGCCAGAAGATCTCCTACACCGACAACTCGCAGACGGTCTACTGGGTGCGACCTGAAGAGCGGCGTCTCGAAGAAGGTCGCGTCGCAGCCAGCTCTACACGCCCGCTCGAGTCGTCTCAGCTACTTCGTGGTCGCCGGACTCGAAGTGGCTCGCCTACACCGTGGACACTGCAGCCGCTCGCGACGCGTCTCACGCGTACTCGATCGAGCAGGACAAGTCGTTCCAGATCACCGACGGACTCAGCGAGGTCAGCGAGCCGGTGTTCGATCAAGAGCGGCAGCACTGTATTTCTTCGGCTCCACCGACGCCGGCCCGCGTGCAGGACTGGTTCGCGCAGTCGAACGCCGACATGCGCGAGCACGCGCAACGTCTACTCTGGCGGTGCTTGCGCAACGACCTGCCGTCGCCGCTCGCGCAAGGAGAGCGACGAAGAGAAGTCGCGCCGACGGCCGCGAAGGACCGACGAGACCGACGATAGGCCCGGCCGCGGACGCGAAGCGCCAGTGCGACGCCGGCGTGCCGGACGACAAGCCGCGCGCCGGCAGGGACCAGCCGTTCCGCATCGATCTCGACGGCATCCAGTATCGCATCCTCGATCTGCCCGATTCCGGCCGGCGATCTCTCGAACCTGCAGGCGGGCGACGCCGGCCAGGTCTACTATCCTGCGAGACGTCGACGAGAAGTCGGTCGCTGCAGCGCTACGACCTCGACGACGCGGAAGAACGAGACGCTCGCTGCCCGACGTCGACGGCTACGCGCGTCTCGGCCGACGGCAAGAAGCTGCCGTACGCGTCGACGACAACTGGTCGATCGTCTCGACGACGCAAGAGGTCGAGCCGGGCGAGGGCAGACTCGACGTCGACGGCATCGAAGTGCAAGATCGATCCGCGCGCCGAGTGGAAGCAGATCTTCGACGAGGCGTGGCGCGATCAATCGCGACTACTTCTACGCCCCGAACATGCACGGCGTGGACTGGGAGGCGCACGCACGAGAAGTACGCGCCGTTCCTGCCGCACGTGGCGACGCGCGACGATCTGAACCGCGTCATGCAGTGGATGATCGAGCGAGCTGTCGCGTCGGCCACCACATCGTCGGCGGCGGCGACGCCGCCGTCGACGCCGGAGACGATTCCCGGCGGCCTGCTCGGCGCCGACTACGCGGTCGAGAACGGCCGCTACCGCTTCAAGAAGGTCTACGGCGGTCTCAACTGGAACCCGCAGCTGCGCGCGCCGCTGACCGAGCCGGGCGTGAACGTGCAAGGCCGGCGAGTATCTGCTCGCCGTCGAACGGCAGTGACGTGCGGCCGCCGGCCGAACGTCTACAGCGCCGTTCGAGAACACCGCCGGCAAGATCGTCGAGATCACGCGTCGGCCCGAACCCGGACGGCACCGGATCGCGCACGGTGCAGGTCGTGCCGATCGCGAACGAGGCGGCGCTGCGCAACCGCGACTGGGTCGAGGGCAACCTGCAGAAGGTCGATCAGGCGACCGGCGGGCGCGTCGCCTACGTCTACGTGCCCGAACACCGGCGGGCCGGGGCACGCCTACTTCAAGCGCTACTTCTATCCGCAGGCGCACAAGGACGCGGTCATCGTCGACGAGCGGCTTCAACGGCGGCGGCAGCGTCGCCGACTACTACATCGACATCCTGCGCCGTCCGCTCATCGGCCTACTGGGCGATGCGCTACGGCGCCGACCTGAAGACGCCGACCGCGTCGATCCAGGGCCCGAAGGCGATGATCGATCGACGAGACCGCCGGCTCGGGCGGCGACCTGCTGCCGTGGATGTTCCGCAAGCTCAAGATGGGCCCGCTCGTCGGCAAGCGGACGTGGGGCGGCCTGGTCGGCATCCTCGGCTTCCCGGTGCTGATGGACGGCGGCACCATCACGGCGCCGAACCTCGCGATCTGGACGCCGAGGACGGATGGGTCGTCGAGAACGAAGGCGTGCCGCCCGACATCGAGGTGGAGCAGACGCCCGGCCGACGTCATCGCCGGCCGCGATCCGCAGCTCGGAGAAGGCGATCGAGGTCGTGCCTGGCGGAGCTCAAGAAGAACCCTCCCGCAGGATCGTGCGGCCGGCCTATCCGATCCAGGGCAAGACGCAGCGCGGGACCGTTCGGACGGCTGGGCGGTGAGGACGGTGTTCGAGCAGCTCGCCCAGGATCTCCCGCTACGGCGTGCGCGGCCCGCGCCGCAGCCCGCGCGTTTCTGATGACATCGATGGTGGGGCTCGCGCTTCGGGCTCGAGGGGTTCCGGCCGTCTCGCTGACGGCCCGAACCAGTGCCTGGGATCCAGAACCGACGGCTCGTTCAACAAGGCCCGCGTGCGCCGCCGTAGTCGCGGCGTCTCGTCCAGGAAGCTCGGCGAAGGCCGCGTCGTCATCGTCGCCGGCTTTCAAGGCGTCACGGGGAACGACGACATCACGACGCTCCTGGCCGGGGCGGCAGGCGACATCACCGGCACGAGGCCGTCTGGCCGCGGCGCTCAGGCCCAAGGTCTACGAGAGCTGCACCGACGTCGACGGCGTCTACCGGCCGATCCGCGCATCGTGCCCGAGGCGCGCGCCGCATCCCCGACTTGAGCTACGAGGAGTGCATCGAGCTGGCGGCGAGCGGCGCCAAAAGTGCTCCCTCCTCGCGCCGCCGAGATCTGTCATGCAATACTCTGTGCCGATACATGTCCGTCACAGCTTCGGCGGAAGCTGAAAGGCACGTGGGTGTGCGAAGGAGCGCCGAACATGGAACGCGTCCGGCGGTGGTCGGCGTGACCGCGGACCTGCAAGATCGCGAAGGTGACGCTGCTCGACGTGAAGGATCAGCCCGGCATCGCCGCGCGCGGTGTTCCAAGGATCTGGCGCGCGCGGAGATCAACGTGCGGCTTATCATCGAGGCCGCGCCTGCGACGACAAGAACCGGATCACGTTTGCGTCGTCGAGCTCGGCGAAAGGATCTCGAATGCCCTGCAGAGCGCGCTCGTGCCGGGGTGGAAGAAGGATAAGACTGCGGGCCGCGTCGGGATCTGACACCGGCGTCGCGAAGATCGCCATCGTCCGGCTCGCGCATCGCGTCGACGCCCGGGCTCGCCGCGCGCATGTTCACTGGCCCTCGCCGATCAGGCCATCAACATCGACTGCATCAGCACCGCCAGGATGAGAGAGTGTCACTGCATCATCGCGGAGAAGCACCTCGTTCACGCCGCCGCCCGCGCGCGGTCCCGCACGCCGCGTTCTTCGCGAAGAGCCGTCGTCGACAAGCCCGCGCGCAAGCGTTCGCTTAGGTCTTAGGCGACCCACGGGGCGCGCGAACGCTACTTCGATCCCTTGTCTTTCTTCTCGCCACTGCGGCTTGGGGTGGGCTTGATCGAATAGAGGAGTTGCGCGACCAGACGTTGCGACGTTGGCGCGCGTCGACTTCACGTCGAGCCCTGCGGTTCTTCTTCCAGGGGTCGGGGTTGGTCGAGTAGTAGCCGATGCACGTAGTAGTCGCTCGTCTCGGCGTCGATGCGCTTGAGCGCCTTGTCGAGAATCGTTCTGGTTGATGAGCCAGGCCGCCCGTCTCCTCGCGCGATGACGCGCAGGCTGTCCTGCGACTTGCGGACGAAGTTCGCCACTCCATCGGATCGACCGTTCTCGTCGAGATCGCGGCCCACCGACCAGCCCGCGCGGATCGATCGTGTAGAAGCTCGAGTTCGCCCGGTTGCGCCGCCCGCGTGAGATCGGAGAGCTCACGCGCCAGATCGGCGTCGGCGAACTGCTGGCCTGGCGATCCATGTTGAACATGTCGCCTTCGTCGTACTGCTGGCTGCTCGAGAACATGCCCCCGGCGGCGCGGCTTCCGGGAAGGGATTGAAATCGTAGCCGTTGCTCACATAGACGACGACCTTGCGGCGGTTCTGCATCTTCTCGGTTCTGCACCATGTCGTAGGCCGTCGAGAAGGCGACGTGCGCGCGATAGCGCAACTCGCTCGGTCCCTGGGCGTCCTGCGGGGCTTCGATGAGTCCGACGGCTTGAGCGCGTTGCGATCTTCTTGATCGCTTCGTCGAACCGCTTCTTGTCGTAGTTCATGTCGATCGGCAATCGACGAGGGGCCGGTCGACACCATGCAGCCACATGTCGCCATCGTGCAGGCAGCGTCGTCCCGGATCTTCTTGAACAGCTCGCGGAGGCGGCCAGTGTTCGGAAGTCGAGATGCAAGTCGTCGACGAAGAACAGCAGGATGCGCCCGCGCGGCGTCGTTGACCGGCCGCGGCGGCGGCGCAAGGATCGATCCCTTCCTGCGGCGGCGGCGGTGGCGGCCGGCGACGTTGAATACGGCGCGCCGCCATGCACCAGCGTGAACGAGATGATGTCCTGCTGCACGCCGTCCTCGAGAACTTCGAACTCGTCCTTCTTCAGATCCGCGACAACCCGAACTTTGACCGGCAGCGCCATCGCGGGCGATCATCCACGTCGGTCGTGACGAGATCGACGCGCGAGAAATACATGGGTTGCTGCCCCAGAAAAGCGCATCTGGCGACAGCGCGCCGTCCGTCCTTCCGGGGGTTTGCCGCAGGCAGCACCTGTCGATGGCCGGGGGTTGCGTGGCGGGGGTTGCGTGGGGTCACGGGTTGCCGGGGTCTGGGCTGGAGGTGCTTGCGCCGGCGGCGGCGTCTGGCCGTGCAGCACCGCGACCACGGCGAGCATCAGCGCTGCGGCGCACAGCCCACGATGCGGACGTCTGCACCGATCAATCGGCGCATGTGTCGATTATAGAGCTTCGGACGGCAAGGCGCCGGCGGCGGTGTGGTGGTCGCTCAGGCGACCGGATCCGCGCAGCTGCCCTCGACACGGCCGGACGCGGCGCCGGGCAGCCGTCGCCCCCTCGGCGTCCTCTGGCAGCTCATCATCGTCTTCGCGCCAGAGCACGGCGCGATCCCATGTTTCGATCGACGGAGACTGGGATTGCGACGCTGGCGGCCGCTGAGTCCGATCCGCTGAGACGCAGGCGCGTGGCCCTCCACCCCGATCGCGGCTCACCGCTGCTGGCAGGCCGCCCAGCGCGCCGCGCGATCCGAGGCGTTGAGCGTCTTGGTGACGCGCGGCGGGTCGAGGCCGCGCCGGGGTTCGCACGCTCGAGGCGAGAAAGCGTGTCTCGTCGTCGAAAGGGCTCGCGGCCGAGCGCTGGGCCCTGGCATGCGACACCAGTAGAACCAGCCGTCCCTCAGAGCCGCGCCCGCGTCCGGCGGTTTTCTTCGATGAGATAGACGTGGTCATGCCCCGCGGCGATCGCGCGGGTCACGCGCAGCGACAGCACGCTACTTCCGTTTTCTGCGCGGGCTTGCGGAGCCGCCCGCCGGACGCTCGCCGGCCGGGCGGGGGCCCCGCCGTCGCCGCCCTCGCGGCGGTTCGCGGCTGCACCGCGGCGCGCCGCGCCGGAAGTTGCCTTCGCCGGGGTCGCGCGTGCCACGACCGGCGGCCGGGGGCTCGATCGGCCGCCGCTCGGCACCTACCGGGGGACGGACGCGCGGGCGTCGCGGCTTTCGGCGGCGCAGGCTTGACGCGGCGGCGGCCACCTTCTTGTCGACGACGCTTCTCGGTCGTTCCGCTTCTCCGGCGACCTTCACGACTTTCTCGTGACGCCCACTTCCGCGGCGGGCTGGCTGACGGCCTCCTGCGGTTTCGGAGCGCTGGCCTTCTGCGGTCCCTTCTTCTCCAGCTTTTCGGGCGCCTTCTCTACTTTCGCCGCCACCTTCGCCCCGCCGGCTTGTCCGCGCCGGCTTGTCGGCGAGCCTTGTCGGCGACCCTGTCCGCAGCCGCCATTTCCATCACTTCGACGGTCCCCGGTGGCTTTCCGCGGGGAGCTTTGTCGGCGCCTGCCTTCTCGGAGGGACGCTTGCTGACGACCGGCTCGGGGGTCCGGGACTCTGAGGACGGTCGTGAAGCGGACCCCTGCTCTCATAATCACGAGTGACCGACGTCAGCTCGGTGAGGAGTGATCTGGTGGTCGTCGGAGGCGCCTGGCCGCATCCACCGAACCGGCTGGCGCATCGTTGAAATACTAAATATGATTTGGACTTGGCGAGGATTCGCCCACTGAGACATCGCCTCGAGATGGTTGACCGACTCGCTGGTCTCCACCTCGACGACGGCGTAGGAAGCTTCCCGCCCCGAGTCATCGGTGAAGCGCACGAGATCCGGAGACAGGGTCCAGCGGCCCAACCTTGACCGACGCTTGGTCCGTTCGTCCCCAGGGTTGATGCATCGACCTGAAACTTCCGGCGGTAAAGCTCGCCTGCAACAGGCGAATGATCCGGTCGTGCTCCAGTTGCTCCCGAACGGGCCGAGGCACAGAATGGGCACTCCAAGACTTGCCTCGCGCCGGTGAGGGTGAGATGTCCACGTCACCCCAAACCTTTGAAAAACAACGTGATGCTAACATGGAGCGACCGCCGGGTGCCACACCGTTCTGGCACGGAACGCCCCGCCGAGGCGGCGTCTCAAGGATTCAAACGCCCTCGAATCAGCCTGTTGCAGCTCTCGAGCGAGCCCCCGACGCGCCACGCACCGGCGCGCCGCGGCCGGCTGGCCCCCATGACCTCACGCTTCCTCACCGCCGCCTGCCGGAGAGAACCGGTCGATGTCACCCCGTCTGGTTCATGCGCCAGGCGGGTCGCTGCATGCCCAGTGATGCCCGGGCGCTTCGCGGGCTGCCACTGGTTGCTGGATCTCTGTCGAACACCCGAACTCGCGGCGCGGGTTACGCTACAGCCCATCCAGGCGATCGGCGTCGACGCGCACCGATCGACGCCATCTTTTCGGACCTGCTCCTACCACTCAGAGCCGATGGGGCTGCCCTTCGACCGCGTGAAGGCGAAGGTCCGCGATTCGAGCAACCGCTCCAGGGCGATGACGACGTGGCGCGGTTGCGCTGGTTCAGACTCGCGAGGAGCTGAAGGCGACGTGCTCGAAACCAATTCGCCTGGCGAAGCGCGAGTTGAAGGGGCGCGTCCCCCTCATCGGGTTCGCCGGTGCGCCCTTCACGCTCGCGTCGTATGCAATCGAGGGCGGTCCCTCGAGGGACTTCGCGCGGACGAAGGCGCGGTATCGCGGCGGCCCCGACACCTGGCACCGGCTCTGCGATGTATCTCCTCAGCGCACGATCGTCGCCGACTTCGTTGTCGCCCAGGTCGAGGCCGGCGTCGACGCCATTCGAATCTTCGGAAACTCCCGTGGGTGGGGACGCTGAGCGGTTGCCTTTGCGACTACCGGGGAGTTCGCGAGTCCGCATACCGCGCGCATCTTTTCGAGGCGCTTTGCGCCGCTCGGCGTGCCGACCAGAGTCATTTCGGCACGGGCGTCGGCGATCTGGGCGATCGCCGCACTGACTTCGGCGGCGACGTGATTAGCGCCGACTGGCGCATTCCGCTCCGACGAAGCGTGGGAGGTCATCGGCACCGACCGCGCGATCCAGAGAACCTCGATCCGACGCTGCTGCTCGGACCGCGCTATCAGCGCCATCGGGCCGCCGAGGACATCCTGCGCCGCGTCGGCGGACGCCCCGGGCGCATCTTCAATCTCGGTCACGGCGTCCTGCGCACCACGCCGGTCAGGCACGTTGCAGGCCACTGGCCCGCTTCGTGCACGGCTTCCGCCGCACTGTTGTGGGTCCGCTCGCCGCAGACGGACGTCAGCGGCGTCACGCGATCGTCGGCGGCGGCATCGCCGGCCTGACGGCCGCGATCGTGATCTCGGCCGCACCGGCGCACGGGTGGCGTGCTGTGCGAAGCGTCGAGATCGCCCGGGCGGACTTCTCCCACACCAGAGCACATCGAGGGGCTGCCTTGTCGAAGCGGGCCCCGATGCCATGCTGGTCAGAAGCCGGCGGCCGTCGCGCTGTGCCACGAGATCGGGTTGAGCGACGACCTGCGTCCCGACGCTCGCGCCACGCACCGCGTTCGTGCTGCGCGGCGGCAGCCTTCACGCGATTTCCCTCGGACTCGGTTCGAAGCGGGAAGGCTGCTCCCGCTGTCGGCCGCGGCCATCGACGCCTGCGGCATGCTCTCGCCTGCCGGCCCGGGCCTGGTGCCTGACGGCGCGAGGTTGTCGGCGCGGCCGTGCCGCTTCGCCCACCACACCAGGCAGCGATGACGAGCCCGTGGGGGCGTTCATCCGCCGGCGCTACTGGGCAGACGAGGGCCGTCCGCTTCATCGCGCAGCCGCTGCATCGTGGCGGCATCCACGCGAGGCGACGCCGAGCGTCTCTCGGTGCGCGCGCTCTTCCCGATGCTCGTCGACGCGGATCGCCGCGGCGGCGGCTTCCTCGCGGCGCTCGCACAGCGTCGTGAGGGCCCAGGCACCCGATGGCGCGTTCCGTGGCTTGCGTCATGGCATGGGCAGCCTCGCGCACCGGCTGGCCGCGCTGCTGTCGCCTCGGACGTGCGCGCTCGGCGGCGTCCAGTCGATCGCCTCCACGCAGGGCCACCATTCGCACTGGACGCGTCGGCGGGACGTTTGCGCGCTCGGGCCGTAATCGTCCTCGCCGTGCCGGCGGGGCAGACCGCCAGGGTGCTGGCGGATCTCGACGCGGACCTGTCGCTGTCCTGCGGCGGCGATTCCCGTGCCTCGACCGCCGCGATCACGCTCGCCTACCGCCGCGATGCGGTCGCACATCCGCTGTCCGGCACCGGCTTCGTTGTCCCACGCGGCGAGAATCGGCAGGCACGGCTGCTCGCAACTGGGTGACGTCGAAATGGGCGGCCCGGGCGCCCGGAAGTCCATCGTGTTGCTCCGCGCGTTCGCGGGGCGTCTCGACGCCGATCTCCTCGAGCTGGACGACACGAGACTGTCGGCGCTGGCTCATCGGGACCTGTCCGCGCTGCTCGGCATCGGCGGCAATCCCTTGTTCTGCAGCGTCTTTCGATGGATTTCAGCCGGCGCGCAATGAGGTCGGACACAGCGCCCGGGTGACGACACGGTGAATCGGCCCTTTTACGGTGGCCGGACTGTTTCTGACCGGAAGCGCGTACCCCGGGGCGTCAGGATTCCCGACTGCGGCCGACGCGCACGGCGGGATTCACGTCGCGAGCATGGCTCGCGATATGATCAGTGGCTGTGCGCATGAACCGATTCGTCTCGATTGCTGCTGTTCTGCTTTTTGCCTCGGGAGCCGCGAGCGGCTGCCGCGACACCAGAAAGCCGCCAGACCCGATGCCTCGCCGGCCGCCGCCGCGCGCCGTGGCTGCCGCGGCGCCTGAAGGCACCATTCCGGCGACGCCAGCGGCGCACCGGGTCGGGTGCCCGCGTCGATTGCCGGCGTGCTGGCGGCCATCAAGCCAAAGGACACGGGACAACTCGCCATCTCGGAAGAGGATGGCCGGATACTCCGGATGCTCGTCGCGCGACCGGCGGGAAGCGCGCGCTCCGAAATCGGCGCGGCCAGCGGCGCCACAGCGCGATCTGGGATCATGGGCTTTTTGCGCGATACCGGCAGTTGGCTCGGCGGCGACGATCGATCAGGGCGCGTCTCCGCCGCGGCGGCGCCGCGGCTCTCCATCCGAGAATCGCCAGTCCAGCGGCAACGCCGCCGACGTCATGGAGCGCCACAGAAGGCGCGTTCTGCCCGAGGCGCTTCGGCGTTGCAGAGTCGCTCACGCTCGAGGAGGATCTCTCGTCGCGACACTCCAGCCGGCGAGGTGTCGTCGCATGATGCTCGCCCGCATACTGCCGCACCTCGTGGCCGAAGGAAGTTCGCGCCCTGCTGCCTCTCTGGCTTGGGGCCGCTGGCGGCGCTGGTGTGCGTGTCGGCGCTGGGCCGCCGCATCGGCGCCGGCCATCGTCAATATGCAAGCCCGTGGGGCTGCTCATCTACGGCGGGGCTTGGCGGTCACGCTGCGGCGCGCTCTCCGATCGGTGACACGAGTACCAGCCGGACGCTGCCCGCTGCTGCTGTCGCAACCCGTCAGCCGGGCGCGTGTGTTCGTCGTGAAGCAGTTCATGACTCGCCATGATGCTCCTGATCCTGGCCGTCGTCGCGTGGATCAGCGTGCTGTTCGCCTCGGGCGGCATGTGGATGGCCGTCGTGTTGGTGGTCCTCAGCGGGTTGTTCGTCGCCGTGGCTGACCATGCTCGCCGCAACCCGCTGGCCGGCGCGGTGTTCACCGGCCCGATGGCCGGCGATCTGGCTGCTGGTCAGGCGCCAGCGGTGGCGCGGCCCGATGACGGCTCGCCTGATCTTCAATGGGTGATGCTCGGCGTGTGCGCGATGGCGGCGTTCTCGGCTGGCGTCGCGTTCAGCCGCCTCAAGCCATCGAGGGGCCCGGTGCGAGCCTGCGTGGCCGGCGGCCCGGCGCGGCGCCGGTCGCCAGGCGCGCGTGCGCGTCACCCGATCTGGCTGCTCGTGAAGCAGGAGCTTGCCCTGCAGCATCTGGCGCTCGTCGTCGCCACGGTCTATTCGTCCGGGTGGTGCCTCTCGCTCTTCGACGAGGCCGACGGCTGGTTCCGCGACGGACGTGTTTGGCGGGTGACGGTCCTCTACAGCGGACAACTGGCCGTGCTGATCGGCGCACTGGCCAGCGCGCGAGCGAACGGCAACTCGGCACGCCTGGAGTGGCAGGCGCTTCTGCCGATCGCGTGACGTGGAAGCAATGGGCGGCGAAGGTCGCGACGGTCTTCGCGCTCTCGGCGCTGCTGACGGTGTGCGCTGCCGGCGCTCTGCTGCGGCTCCACTTCCCGTGGCGGCATCCGACATCAACCGAGTTCTACGCTGTGCGCGATTCTGCTGCTGACGACGGCGGGACTCACGTCTCTTCGTCGTCACTCGCAGCAGCGATGCGGGCGTTGGTGCGTGTCGCATCCGGTGTCGCTCATCTGCCGCGCGGCGGCTGCTCTGTCCGCCCTCGGCCACTGGCACGGGACGCCGCTGTCGCTCTGTTCCTGGCGACGCTCGTCGCCATACGCGGTCTACTTCGCGCTGCTCAAGCCATCAGTCGTCCGAGCGCAACCCGCCGGATCGGCCTGCAGGTCGACCGTGATGGCCGGGTGCCTGGCGTTCGCCACGGCGGTGGCGACCCTCGCCTGGTGATCGACCGACACGACCTGAGCGCCGGTCGCTGTTCATGGCGCTGAGTCGCTCTTTCAGCTGTGGCGGCGTCGAGTGCGCCTTCGTAAAACGGATCGAGCGGGAAGCAGCCTGACTACGAGGCCGAGAGCGCGAGGCCGGTGGTGCAGTCGCTGAACGTGCGGCAGATCGGCTTGCGCTGCAGCGGGCGTCCGCGCGAGCACGTCGGCCGGCAGATCCGGATACGACAGCACCATGCGCCCGAGGCCGACGAAGTCGGTCATGCCGTGCGCGCACGGCGTGCTGCGCCGACGTGCGGCAGCCACTCCTGCAGGTAGCTGTAGGCCGAGCCGACGATCGCCAGCGCCGGGAAGTCCGTCTTCAGGCGCGCCGTCGCGGCGATCTGCCGCGCGACGCCGACCAGCGGATCCTCCGGCGGCAGGTAGCCGTCGCTCGGCGGAAACAGCGCCGGCCGCTGCATGTGCGGGTTGTAGTACGGGCTGCCGGCCGTGATGCAGACCCAGCGCGACGCCGAGCCGCTCGAGCAGCGCGCAGCAGCGCGCGCGCGTCGGTCGAGCGCGGCGTCGAGATCCTCGCGTCGCTGTCGAGCAGGCCGAACGCCGATCGGTACGGCGTCGCGTGACGCTTCCGGCACGCCGACGCCGCGCTCGCTCTTCCTGAACGGCACCATGTCGAACGCCGACAGCCGGACGCCGATGCGCGAGGCCGGGCACCGTGGCGCGGATGCCCGTCGACGATCGAGCGCAGGAAGCGCGTGCGGTTCTCGAGCGATGCCGCCGTAGCGTCCCGGCCGCTGCCGCGCGCTGAGCAGCTCGTGTCCGAGGTAGCCGTGGCAGTGCTTGACGTCCACGAAGGCGAAGCCGGCGTCCCACGCGAGCTTGCGCCGCGGCGACGAAGTCGCTCCACCAGCCGATCGAGATCGTCGTCCGTCAGCATCGCGCACGCCGGCGGGAAGCGGCGATCGAGGTGCGGATGGCGTAGCGCGGCGAGCGGCTCCGGCCGCGCCGTTGATCGACGGCCTGGCGTAGCGGCCCGGAGTGCGTGAGCTGCAGGCCGACGAAGAGATCGCCGTCGGCGTTCGCGCCGAAGCGCTCGCGGTGCGCGGCGACGAGCGCCTCGCGCAGCGCCGGCGATCGCCGGCTGCGTCCGCGGCGTCGAGCACGCAGCTGATTGGGATTGGCGCGGCCGTCGTGCTGCACGGCGACCGCCTCGCCGCCCCAGATCAGCTTCGCGCCGCTGAGCGCCGAAATGCGCTGCCAGCGCCGGCGCGTCAGGTCGCTCGGCTCGCCGTCGGCGCGTGCCGTCCCAGCCTTCCATCGGCAGGATGCAGAACCGGTTGCCGACGCGGACGCCGTCGAGCTCGAACGGCCGCGCCAGCGGCGACTGCGTCGGCGCCGTCGACGGCGTCGTCGAACGCGAGAGAGGCGCCGCAGGCCGCAGATGGTGGCGGAAGGCGTCCGCTGTTTTGCAGGGACGCGACGCGCGGAGTAGCGGGAATTCAGGTCAGCATCTCCAGTGGTTGCGCCATTGTAGCGGCCGAACACTTCCGTCGCGCTCACCAGGCTCGTCGAGCACCAGAACCGCCAGGACGTCGGGCGTCGCGTCGCAGTAGCGCGCGCGCCAGATCCGGTCCGCCGATGAGGAACGCCGTCGACAGCGCGTCGGCGGCGGCCGCGTCCGCCGTGATCACGCTCGCGCCGAGGACGCCGTCGGCGGGCTGTCCGCTCCGCGGATCGATCGACGTCGCCGTAGCGGCGGCCGTCGATCTCGATGAACTGCTCGCCGGCGCCGCTCGTGCCGACCGCGCCGTTCTTGATCCAGAGCCGGCCGACGCGCCGGCTGCGCCAGCCGCGGCCGCAGGTCCACCGGCCAGCCGCGCCCCTTGCCGCCGATCGCCAGCACGCTGCTGTGACCGGCCGACAGGAGCGCGCGCCGCGCGCCGCGCGCCCGCAGCAGCGTCGCCATCCGATCGAGCGCGAAGCCCTTGCCGATCGCGCCGAAGTTCACTTCCACTCCGGCGCGGTCGAAATGCACAGTCCGCGCCGCCGCGTCGAGGACCGGACGTGTCCCATGCCGACGATCGCGCGCGCGTCGGCGATCTCCTGGCTCGGTCGGCAGCGCGGCCTTCGTCGCGTCAGGAAACCCCCAGCAGCGGCTGAGCGGCGTCGCAGGTTACGTCGAACGCGCCGCCCGTCGCGTCAGTGCAGCGCCGGCGCTCGCGCGAGCAGAGGCGAAGCAGGTCGGCGCCGACGGTGATCGCTCCGTCGGCGCGCCGCGGCGGTTCAGGTCGGAGACCGACGCTGTTCTGCGCGGAACACCGTCAGCACCGACTCGAGGTCGTCGCGCCTCGTCCAGCGCCGCCCGCGCCGCCGCCATGTCCCGCGCGTCGTCCGACGACAGCATCACCTCGAACCGGCAGGCCATGGCGACGCGGTGGATGCGGCACCCAGTGGTCCGGATCCCTGGCTCCGGTCGCCGAAGTCGAACGACAGGAAATTCCGCCGCGTCAGCGCGCCAGACATGGCGACGATTATTGATCCCTTTCTGCCGGAGCGCCGTCCAGACCGGCCCGCCGGGATAGCGGTAGGCTTCCCGCGATTCGCGCTTGATCGCGCTGCTGTAGCCGGGCGCCGTCGGGAGCCATGTAGCGGCCCCGCCGGACGCACGACCGGATCGACGAAGTGCTCGTGCAGGTGGTCGACGAACTCCGTGACGCGGTCGTCCATCCGGCCCGGACACGGCCAGGTAGTCCCACATCGACAGGTGCTGCACGAGCTCGCACAGGCCGACGCCGCCGGCGTGCGGGCACACCGGGACGCCGAACTTGGCGGCCATCAGGATCACCGCGAGGTTCTCGTTCACGCCGCCGAGGCGGCAGCTGTCGATCTGGCAGAAGGCGATCGCCTTCGCCTGCAGCAGCTGCTTGAAGAGCACGCGGTTCGCGCAGTGCTCGCCGGTGGCGACGCCGACCGGCGCCACGGCGCGCGCGATCGCCGCGTGCCCGAGCACGTCGTCCGGGCTCGTCGGCTCTTCGATCCACAGCAGGTTGAACCGCGACGAGCGCGCGGACGCGCTCGATGGCCTCGTCGACGTCCCATCGCTGGTTCGCGTCGATCATCAGGTGGCGGTCGGGTCCGATCTCCTGCGCGGACCAGCCCGACGCGCCGCGCGTCGTCGGCCGGATCGGCGCCGACCTTGACCTTGAAGTGCGTGAAGCCGTCGGCGATGCGCCTCGCGGCAGAGGCGGCGGACCTTGTCGTCGGAGTAGCCCATCCAGCCCGGCGGACGTGCGTGTAGGCGGGATAGCCGTCGCGCAGGAGGATGGGCTCGCGGTCGCGCTCTGTCGGCTGCTGCCGCTCGAGAATCGCCAGCGCCTCGTCCTGCGTCAGCGCGTCGGTGATGTAGCTGGAAGTCGATCGCACGCCACGATCTGCTGCGGCGTCATGTCGGCGAGCAGCTTCCACAGCGGCTTGCCCGCCTGCTTGGCGTGCAGATCCCACATCGCGTTGACGATGGCGGCCATCGCGATGTGGATGACGCCCTTCTCGGGCCCGAGCCAGCGCAGCTGCGAGTCTCCCGCCAGCGACCGCCAGAACGCGGCCGAGGTCGGCGAAGATCTCGTCGACGTCGCGGCCGACGACCAGCGGCGCGAAGCGCGCGGATCGCCTCGGCGCAGACCTCGTTGCCGCGGCCGATCGTGAACGTGAAGCCGTGGCCCTCGTGGCCGCCGTCGGTGTGGAGGATCGACGTAGGCGGCGGAGTAGTCCGGATCCTTGTGAACCGCGTCGGTCCCGTCGTGCGTGAGCGACGTCGGGAACCGCAAATCGACAATCTCGAATCAGAATCTCATTCGCAGTCTTCAATCGAGCCGCTAGTCCTTGCCGAGCGGACGCGATCGAGCGCGACCGCCGCGACGATGATGCCGCCGGTGACGATCTGCTGGACCCAGTTGGCGAGCCCTTTCTGCGAGCAGCCGATCTGGATGATCGTCATGATGGCGGCGCCGATGATCGTGCCCACGACCGTGCCGCGCCCGCCGGTGAGGCTGCCGCCGCCGATGATCACCGCCGCGATGACGTCGAGCTCCAGCCCGACGGCCACGGTCGGATCGCCGACCGACAGCTTCGAGAACTGCAGCAGGCCCGCCATGCCCGACCAGCGCCGCCGACATCGTGTAGACGAGCGATCTTGGTCCGCTGAGATCGCGCACGCCGCACAGCCGCGCCATCCGTTCGTTCGATCCGATGGCGAACACGTGCCGGCCGAACCGCGTGTAGCGCAGGATCGCCGGCGACCACGCAGCGCGAGAACGATGACCGCCCAGATGCCCGGCCGGCAGCAGCGCGCCGCTCGACCGGCGTCCGCAGCAGATCGTTCAGCCAGGTGATCGGCGCCTCGATGCGCCGTTCGTCGGCGCAGCCCCTTCGCCGCGCCGCGCACGATCAGCATCGTCGCCCAGCGTGACGATGAACGGCACGACCTTGAGCTGCGTGATGAGGATCCCGTTCACGAGGCCGCAGACCGCGGCCGCGGCCACGCCGGCCATCGCCGCGGCGAGCGGCGAATACTCGCGCGCGCAGCGCCAGCGCGATCGACGACCGTCGTCAGCGCGATCATCGAGCCGACCGACAGGTCGATGCCGCCGGTGGCGATCACGATGGTCATGCCGAGCGCGGCCATGCAGACGATCGCCGTCTGCCGCGCCATCAGCTCGAGGTTCGCGGGCGCGAAGAACTGGCGGCCGACGAGCACGCCGAAGATCGCCGCCACCAGCACCGAGGCCGAAGAAGACGCCGGTGCGATCGAGCAGCGACCGCGCCGTCATGCCGGCGCACCCCGTGCGTCGCTGCCATCATCAGATCGTGCTCGGTCGAGCCCGGCGGCGCGGCCGCGGCGCGATCCAGCTTCCCGCGGCGCATCACCGCGATGCGATCGCACAGCCCGAGCAGCTCCGGGCAGGTAGCTGCTCACCATCAGCACCGCCTTCGCGGGCCCGGCCGCGTGGCCGTCGCCGAGCCGACGAGCTCGTCGATCAGGCGATAGATCTGCGCCTTGCTGCCGACGTCGATGCCGCGGGTCGGCTCGTCGAGGACCAGGACGTCCGACGTCGTGATGGAGCAGCCGCGCCAGCGCGACCTTCTGCTGGTTGCCGCCCGACAGCTCGCCCGCCGCCTGCGACGGCGCCCGCGCACCTGATCTCCATCCGCGAGATCCAGCGCGCTCGCCGCCTGTCTCTGCGCGCCGGGCAGCACCAGCGCGCCCGGGCCGAACGGGCTCGAGGCGCGGTCAGCGTCAGGTTGTCGGCGATGCTCAGGCCGAGCGCGAGCCCTTCGCTCTTGCGGTCCTCGCTCAGAGGCCCATGCCCGGCGCGCCAGCGGCCGCGCGGGCCGGCGGCAGCGCGCCCGCCGCTGAAGGCGCCGATCCTGATCCGTCCGCGCTTCACCGGCTCGAGGCCGAACAGCGTGCGCAGCAGCCGCGTGCGTCCCGACCCGACGAGCCCGGCGATGCCGAGGATCTCGCCGCGGTGCAGCGTGAACGACGCGGACCCCGGCTCCAGGCCTCCGACGTCGACGATCGCCTCGCCCGCGCCGCCGCGGCGTGCGCGGAAACAGATCGTCCGGCGCGGCGCCCGACCATCAGGCGGACGATCGCGTCGTGCGTCGCCTCGGCGGTCGCGCCGCCGCCGGCGTTCCGGCCGTCGCGCAGCACGACGAAGCGATCGGTGATCGCCTTCACTTCCTCGATGAAGTGCGAGATGTAGACGATCGCGTGCCCCTGCGCCTTGAGGCGGCGGAGCAGGGCGAAGAGGTGCCGCGACGTCGGCGCTGCCGAGGCTGCTCGTCGGCTCGTCGAGCACGAGCACGCGGCAGCCGACCGCGAGCGCGCGGGCGATCTCCACGAGCTGCTGCGCCGCGACCGACAGCGTGCCGACGCGCGGCGTCGGGCGGCGATGTCGTCGTGCCCGAGCTGCGCCAGCGCCGGCCGAGGCCATCTCGCGCATCCGCGCGCGATCGACCAGGCCGTAGCGCATCGGCTCCGGCGCCGAGCAGGATGTTCTCCATCACCGTCAGGTGCGGCGCGAGCGACAGCTCCTGGTAGATCATCGCGACGCCGGCGCGGCGCGCCTCGATCGGGCTGCGCGGCGCATACGGGCGGCCGTCGATCGTCATCGACCCGGCGTCGGGCGCCAGCGCGCCCGCCAGGATCGCCATCAGCGTGCTCTTGCCGGCGCCGTTCTGGCCGACGAGCCCGCAGATCTCGCCCGGCGGCGACGGACAGCTCGACGCCGTCCAGCGCCACCGTGGCGCCGAACGCCTTGCGGATGCCTCGCATCCCGAAGCGCGGTGCGCTCACTGCTTCAGCCATTGGGACAGGTCCGGCTCCAGCAGCGTCCTTCATCTCCGGCGTGTCCATGTTGGCTTTGGTCGCGACGTGGACGCCGGTGTCGATGCGCTTCTCGACCGGCTGCCCCTTGCAGGTGCGCGACCATCGTCTTCACGGCCGAGGTAGCCCATGTTGCACCGGGTCCTGGACGACGAGCCCGTCGATGCCGCCGTCGCGCAGCCCCTTCGACGAGGTTCGTCGGACGCGTCGAAGCCGACGAACTTCACCTTGCCCGCCCAGCCGTTGTCCTGCAGCACGCGCAGCATCGCGAACGACGACCGGACTCGTTGGGCGTGAAGATGCCGTCGATCGCCGAGCGAGCCGTCCGGCTTCTTGTAGCGTGCTCAGCAGCGACTCGCGCTTCTTGTAGGCGCCCTTCGACGTCGGCGCCGCCGTACTGGTTCGAGCTGACGACCTCGATCCCCGGGTTCGCCTTCATCGCGTCGAGGAAGCCCTGCTCGCGCTTGCCGGTGCTGTCGTGCCCTTCGGCGTAGCGCAGGAGGATGACCTTGCCCTTGCCGTCCAGGCTCTGCGCGAGCCGCTCGCCGCCCAGCCGTCCGCCCTTCAGGTTGTCGGTGGCGACGAAGCTGACGTAGTCGTCGCCCTTCAGGCCCGAGTCGAAGATCACGACCGGGATCTTGCGGCTGACCGCTTCGCTGACCGGCTGCACCAGCGCCGCCTCGTCGAGCGGCGCGAGCACGATGCCCGAGACGCCGCGGCTGACGAAGCCCTCGACCTCGGAGACCTGCGAGTCGCGATCGTCTTCGCGCAGCGGCCCGCGCCAGATGATCGTCGCGCCGAGCTCGCGCGCCCGCCTGCTCGGCGCCGGCGCGGATGCTCTGCCAGAACGCGTGCGTCGTCCCCTTCGGGATGACGGCGATGCGTGAGCGCGCCCGGCGCGGCCGCGCTCGATCCGGTGGCCGGCGCCGCGGTCTTGTCGCCGCCGCCGCACGCCGCGGTCGCCGCCAGACGAGGACTGATCGCGCAGATGTCTTCGTTTCATATGGCTCCCAGGTGGATAGAAGTCTCTCGCCGTCCCGCCGAGCATCTGTTCCTGCTCGTCCGCCGAGTATTCGCGATCGCGTCGCGAACGAGATCGACGACGTCACGGTAGGACGCCGCCACGAGGCACACGGGCCAGTCCGAGCCGATCATCAAGCCGCGACGGGCCGAACGACTCGAGCGCGGCGTCGAGATACGGGCCGCAGCTCGGCCGGCGTCCACGACGCGCCAGTCGGCTTCCGTCACCAGTCCCGACAGCTTGCAGCATACGTTGGGAAGCGCCGGCGAGCTCGTCGAAATGGCGCCGCCACGCCGCGATACGCGTTGGCGCGGATGTCCGGCTTGCCCAGGTGATCGAGGACGAACCGCTGCCGCGGAAACGCGCGGGCGAAGGCGACCGCCGCCGGCAGCTGTCGCGCGTAGACGAGGATGTCGTACGTCAGGCCGTACCGTTCGAGGCACGCGACGCCGCGGCGGAACGCCGGCCGTTCGAGAAACCCGTCCGGCTTCCGCCTGGACGATGTGGCGGACGCCGGCCAGCCGCGGATGGCGCGCGAGACGCGTTCGAGCTCCTGCGTCGACGTCCGCGGACTGCGAGATCCACCCAGCCGACCACGCCGGCGATGAACGGCGTGTCGCGCCGGCGAGCTCGAGCAGCCAGCGCCGTTTCCTCGCAGCGTTCTGCCGCGTCTGCACGGCGATCGACGCATCCACGCGCGCCGCCGCCATCTCGCGCGCGAGGTCAGGCGGCAGGAAGTCGCGGCGCAGCGCCGCCATCGACTCGTCGATCCAGCGCGTACTCGACGGCGTCGTAGCGCCAGAAGTGCTGGTGTGCGTCGATCATTGCGGGGTGGCATTCACCGCCGGCCTGCACGCTCATTCGCTGCGCTCATTCGCGTGTCAGAATACGGCATCGGCGTGCCGCCGCGGGCGCTCGACTCGTAGCACGCCTCGACGAGCGCCATCGTCTTGATGGCGTCGTCGACCGGCGCCGACGAGCGTCGCGTCCTCGCCGGCCACGAAGCGCTGCAGGTTCGACATCGGCCCTCGAACGCTTCGATGAACCACGATCCGCGCAGCGGCACTGTCGCGCCACTCGGCGCCCGCCGGCCACCTCCATCGTGTCGCGTCGGTCCGGATGGATAGTCGAGGTTCACGCCCCAGGTGAGCGCGCACGGCCCCGTCGAGCCCTTCGACCATGAGCTGCGACGCCCGGTGCTGCGGTCCGGCGCGGTGCGTGTGGTTCAGGACGAGCGAGCAGCGGAGCCGGTCGCCGTAGTCGAGCATGATCGAGCTGCGCGCGTCGCGCAGGTGGGGCGTCGACGGATGTCCGACGCTCTGGCAGTAGACGCCGCGCGGCTCGCCGGCGATCCAGCGGATCGCGTCGAGGTAGTGAATCGAGTGATAGGGCACCTCGACGCGCGGCGCGCCGCTCGAGAAAGGTCCACAGGTGCCAGGGCTGGTCGATCACGACGCGCACGTCGATGTCGACGAGCGTCGCCGAGCGCGCCGCGCGCGACGAGATCGTGCAGCGCCAGCATCCCGGGGCTGAACCGGAGCTGGAAGTTGACGGCGGCGACGAGCTGCCGCTCGCGGCAGCACGCGAGGATCCGCTTCGCCGCGTCGAGGTCCTGTCCCATCGGCTTCTGCATCAGGACGGCGGCGCCGCGCGGGAGCTGCTCGAGGATGCCGACGATCTGATCGCCGGGGACGGCGACGTCGAAAACGACCGGCGCCGACGTCGACGGCCGTCGCGAGCGACGGAAACACCGTGTCGATCGCGAACGCCGCGCGCCGTCGCGCGCGCCTGCTCCGGATCGACGTCGAACGACGCCGGCGACGGGATAGCCGAGACGGCGATAGACGGGGAGGTGCGCGGTGCGCACGATGGCGCCCGGCGCCGATCACGACGATCGGCCGCGGATGCGCGCGGCCGCGGCCAGGCCTCGGGTCAGCTCAGGCCCGGGCGTCTTCATGGAGATGGAAGACCGGCTGCATCGCGGCCCACCATTCGCCCGGCGCGGAGCCGGGCGCCGGCTGCTGCATCGATTTCATCAGCGCTTCCCACTCGGCGACGCGCGGGTGCGAGGCGGCGTGCGCCGCGAACGCGCGGCGGACGTCGAGGCCGTCCTGCAGGTCGACGACCATGACCAGCCGGCGGCCGAGCATGTAGATCTGCATGTCGGCGAGGCCCGCGCCGCTGAGGCTGCGCAGCACTTCAGGCCACACGCGGCGGTGATGCTCCTGTACGCTCTCGACGACTGCCGGATCGTCCTTCAGATCCACCGCGAGCACGGTGACTGCGTCATCGAGTGCGCCACGACCTCCTGCCGCGAGCGGCCGAGGCCGTCGACGCCGAGCTCGACGACGTCGCCCGGCCTGCAGGTAGACCGGCGCCGGCTTCATGCCGAGCGCCGACGCCCGCCGGCGTGCCGGTGCTGATCACGTCGCCCGGCAGCAGCGTCATGAACTGGCTGACGTAGCTGACGAGCGTGCGCACGCCGAAGACCATGTTCGCCGTCGTGCCCTTCTGCCGCGTCTCGCCGTTGACGGTGAGCCACATGCCGAGCGCCTGCGGATCCGGCGATCTCGTCGCGCGTGGCGAGGAACGGTCCGATCGGCGCGAACGTGTCGCAGCTCTTGCCCTTGACCCACTGGCCGCCGCGCTCGAGCTGGAAGGCGCGCTCGGAGTAGTCGTTGTGCAGCGCGTAGCCGGCGACGTGGTCGAGCGCGTCGCGCTTCGTCCACGCATGACGCGCGCCGGCCGATGACCACGGCGAGCTCGACCTCCCAGTCGACCTTCGTCGCGCCGCGCGGGATCACGAGCGGGTCGTTCGGGCCGACGAGCGCCGTCGTCGCCTTGAAGAACATGACCGGCTCTTTCGGCAGGTCCATCTTGCTCTCCGCCGCGTGGTCGCTTGAAGTTGAGGCCGATGCAGACGATCTTGCTCGGCCGCGCCAGCGGCGGGCCGATGCGCGCGCCGGCCGGCAGCGCGCGGCGCCTGGCGCGCCGCGATCGGCGATCCACGCGCGCCAGCGCGCGGATCGCCGTCGCCGCCGAAGAACGCCTCGTCGTAGTCGCCGCACGAAACCCGACACGTCGACGCGCGTCCCGTCGTCGAGCAGCGACGCCCGGCCGTTCGGACCCCGGACCGCCCGAAGCGCGCGAGCTTCATACGACGCGTCACTCCGCCGTCGATCGGATAGGCCTGGCCCGGTGACGAACGCCGATTCGTCGGAGCAGAGATAGAGCGCGAGCGCGCGCGACTTCGTCCGGGCTGCCCCATGCGGCCGATCGGCTGGTATTCGGACAGGGTCTTCATCATCTCGGCTTCGCGTCCCGGATAGTTCGCCGCGAGGTAGCCGTCGACGAACGGCGTGTGGATGCGCGCGGGGCAGATGCAGTTGCAGCGGATGCCGCGCTTCACGTAGTCGACGGCGATCGACCGCGTCATCGTCAGCACGGCGCCCTTGGTCATCGAGTAGGCGAAGCGATCGGGGATGCCGACGAGCGACGGCGATCGGACGCCATGTTGAGAATCACGCCGCCGCCCTGGCCGAGCATGATCGGCACCGCGGCGCGCGCGCAGAGGTAGACGCCGACGACGTTGACGCGGTAGACGCGGTCGAGATCCTCGGGCGTGGTCTGCTCGATCGTGCCGACATGCGCGATGCCGGCGTTGTTGACCAGGATGTCGAGGCGCGGACGACGCGGCGGTCACCGCGCGAAAGAGGGCCTCGACCGCATGCGGGCTGCGACACGTCGCAGGGATGCGGCCGAGGCGAGGCCGCCCGCCTGCGTGATCTCGGCCGCCGTGCGCGCGGCGGCCGCCGCATCGCGATCCACGGCCGCCACGGCGCGCGCCGCGCCGGGCGAAGAGTTTCGCGATCGCCGCGCCGATTCCCGATCCCGCCCCGGTCACGAGCGCGGCTTTTCCCTGGAGATCGAACATTACCGGCGGCGCGAATATTCCATACTTCAGCGGTAAAGTCAAAGCAAATCTCGGTTTACTTTACCGCTAAAGTGTGGTCTACAGTGTCATCCGGTTTCCGCATCGGTCATTGAAGGGGGAGCAATGAAACGGTTTGTCTTCGTGGTGCTCGCGCTGGCCGCGGCATCACTGACCGCGTCGGCGCAGGACTTCCGCGGCGCGATCACGGGACGCATCCTCGATTCGTCGAGTGCCCGCCTGCCGGGCGTGACCGTCACGGCGACCAACGTCGCCACCAACGTCGCGTCGACGACGACCACCAACGGGGAAGGGGACTATTCGATCCTCTTCCTCAATCCGGGCACCTACACCGTCGACCGCGGAGCTGTCGGGCTTCAAGAAAGTGTCGCGGCCGGGCGTGCAGGTCAGCATCGGCGACAAGCTCGACGTCAGCCTGACGCTCGACGTCGGCCGGATGGAAGAGACCGTGTCGGTCACGGCGGAATCGCCGCTGCTCGCGACGACCAGCGGATCCACCGGACAGGTCATCGGCGAGCAGGCGATCGCGATGATCCCGCTCTCCGACGGCAACCCGTTCGCGCTGGCGCGCCTGGCGCCGGGCATCACCTACAACGGCGACCTCAAGTTCTCGCGGCCGTTCGACAACGGCGGCACCTCGGGCATCGTCACCGGCGGCGCGGCGGGCGGCAACGAGTTCTCGCTCGACGGCTCGCCGAACATGGCCAACGGCCGCCGCGTCGCGTTCGTGCCGCCGGCCGGCGCGGTGCAGGAGTTCAAGGTCGAGACCGCGAGCTTCGACGCGGCGCAGCGGGCACACCGCCGGCGCGACGATCAACGTGACGCTCAAGAGCGGCACCAACAGCCTGAAGGGATCCGGGCTACACCTACTACCGGTCCGACAAGCTGGCCGAGACGGACTTCTTCGTCATGAAGGCGAACAGCGCCGAAGCCCGAGCTGGGCTACAAGCGTCCGGGCTTCACGTTCGGCGGCCCGGTCATCCGGCTAGACGGACGACAAGACGTTCTTCTTCGCCGCGGTCGAGTGGCTCTACGACAAGTTCCCGGAGCCGCTCTTCCAGACCGTGCCGACGCAGGCGATGCGCAACGGCGACTTCTCGGCGCTGCTCGGGCAGGGATCATCATTTACGACCCGCTGACGCGCGGCAGATCTCGACCGGCACGAGCGTCGTCCGGCAGCCGTTCGCCGGCAACATCATTCCGACCAACCGGATCAACCCGATCGCGCAGAAGGTCCTCGAGCTACTACCCGCTGCCCAACCAGCCGGCGGACGCGCGCGGGCAGAACAACTTCTTCTACGCGAATCCGCGCACCGACGACTTCTATTCCGGTCTCGATCCGCGCTTCGATCACACCGTCACCTCGAAGCAGCGGCTGATGGCGCGCTACACGCGCAACGATCGCCGCGAGTCGCGCAACGCGATCTTCGGCGAGGTCAACGGCATCGTCGCCGACCGGCAACTTCCTGTTCCGGAAGAACGACGGCGTCACGGTCGACCACACCTGGACGCAGAGCTCCACGTCGCTGTGGGACTTCCGCGCCGGCTGGCAGCAGTTCCGCGAGCCGAACGTCCGGCAGCACGAAGGGCTGTTCGATCCGGCGTCGCTCGGGTTCTCGCCGGCGGTCGTCGCGCTGTTCGGCGGCGCGAACTACTTCCCGCTGCTTCGACTTCGACACGATCAGCGACATCGGCGACAACCTCGCCGGCAACACCACGCACACGATCTACTCGTTCCAGCCGACCTACACGAAGCTCGCCGGGCAACCACTCGGTCCGCGCCGGCTACGACCTGCGGCATCTACCACGAGTTCGGCGCGAACCCCGGCCGCCAGGCCGGGCGAATACACTGACCGCAACGCCGACGCGTTCACGCGGCAGACCGAACAGCTCGGCGGCGCAGAACTGGCAGGACGTGGCGGCGTTCCTGACCGGGCTTCCCGACCGGCGGCTCGATCGAGGTCAACGGCGTCGCGCGACCGAACAACCAGTGGTATCACGCGGCTGTTCGTGCAGGACGACTGGAAGGTCACCAGCAAGCTGACGCTGAACCTCGGGCCTCCGCTACGACTACGAAGGCGGCGCCGACCGAGATCGAGAACGCGCAACGTGCGCGGCTTCGATCCGGCCGCGACGCTGTCGATCACCAGCGCCGCGGAGGCGCACTACGCGGCGCGGCCTGATCTCGATTCCCGCGTCCGCCGTGGCACGCGCGCGGCGGCGTGCGGGTTCGCGTCCGACAGCACGCCCGGGCATCTGGAACGCCGACAAGAACAACATCCAGCCGCGCGTCGGCTTCGCCTACAAGCTGAACGACAAGACCGTCGTCCGCGGCGGCTGGGGCATCTACACGTCGCCGTTCGTCTTCTCGAACGGCATCAACCAGATGGGCTTCTCGCAGTCGACGCCGTTCACCGCGTCGCCAGAACAACGGCCTGACGTTCCAGTCGACGCTGACCAACCCGTATCCCGGTCGGGCGTGCTGCAGCCCGGCCGGCAACTCGCTCGGGCCGAACACGTTCCTCGGCCAGAGCCTCACGCCGGTTCGCGCCGCTCGACGTTCCAGGCGCCGCAGCTGTCGCGCTATCTGGTCAACCTGCAGCGCGAGCTGCCGGCGCAGTGGCTGCTCGAGGTCGGCTACGCCGGCAGCCACGGCTTCAACCTCGACGACCGACGAGGAGCTGAACGCGATTCCGGCGCAGCACTTGACCAGTCGAGCCGGGTGCGCGATCAGGCGACGATCGATTTCCTGGCGACGCTCGTGCCGAATCCGTTCGTCGGCCTGCTGCCGACCGGCTTCACCGGCGGCGACGGTCGCGCGCTCGCAGCTGCTGCGGCCGTTCCCGCAGTTCAGCAACGTGCCGACCAACGGCACCGACGGCACGCAGCCAGTACGACTCGGCGCAGTTCAGGCTCGAGAAGCGCTTCAGCCGCGGCTACTCGATCATCGGCACCTACACCTGGTCGCATTTCACCGAGCGCGTGTTCCGGCTGAATCCGACCGACGCCGACTTCGAGAAGCGCCTCGCGCGTGACGACGTGCCGCACCGCGTCACGACGAGCATCGTCTACGAGCTGCCGTTCGGCCACGGCAAGCCGTGGGGCAGCAACGCGTCAGCGGCTGCGTGAACGGCGTTCATCGGCGGCTGGAGCGTCAACGCGCTTCGGCCAGCTCCAGAGCGGCCGTCCGCTCGACTTCGGCGGCCGCAACATCTACTTCAACGGCGACCTCAGCAACCTGAAGGTGAAGCTACACGCGACAACAGCGACGTGCCGGTGTTCGACATCGAGCGGCTTCTACTTCCACGACGCCGCGGTGCAGACCAACGGCGTGGACGATCCGGTCAAGCAGCGCAGCGATCACGCGCATCCGCCTGGCGAACAACGTGCGCTACTTCCCGTCGCGCATCGACGGCATCCGCAGCCCGTTCCTCAACCTGTGGGACATCTCGATCGTCAAGCAGGTGCCGCTCAGCGGCCGCGTGCGCGCGCAGTTCAACGTCGAGTTCCTGAACGCGTTCAACCAGGTCGTCTTCAACGACGCGAACACCGATCCGACCAACGCGAACTTCGGCAAGGTGACGAGCCAGAACAACCTGCCGCGCGACATCCAGCTCGCGTTCAAGATCGTGTTCTTAGCTCCGCGAAACGCTTCGGCGGTGTCCGCCGCCAGCCCTGGCGAAGGGCGGAACTCCCCGACACGCGCTCGCGCGCCGCTCGCGCGCGCTTCCACCTCCGCTAAAGCTACGGTGGACGCCCGAACGCTCGGCGCGAAGGCGGGCCGACGCGTGGCTCGCTCGCTGCCGCTCGCTCGCGCAACTGCGACAGCCGGGATGCCCAGACTCTGCATCCCAGATCTGCCGGCCCCGGCTTGGCCGCCGGGCCGCCTTCGATGCGAAGATTGCGTCCATGGACCTCTTCGACCTCACGGGAAAGACGGCGATCGTCACTGGCGCGAGCCGCGGGCTCGGCCGCACGTTCGCGAACGCGCTGGCGCGCGCCGGGGCCGACGTCGCGGTCACCAGCCGCGACGCGGGGCATCTGCGCGACACGCTGCGCGGAGATCGAAGCGCTCGGACGCCGCGCGGTCGCCGATCGCGCTGGACGTCCGCAGACGAGGACAGCATCGACGCGATGGTCGCGCATCGCGCACTGCGCCTCGGCAAGATCGACATCCTGGTCAACAACGCCGGCTGCAACGTGCGCAAGCCGGCCGCCGACGTCACCTGGGACGACTGGAACCTCGATCCTCGACACCAACCTCCGCGGGCCGTTCTTCGTCGCGCAGGCGGTCGCGCGGCACATGATCCCGCGCGGCTACGGGCGGATCGTCAACATCGGCTCGGTGACGTCGGTGATGGGCTAGCGCCGGCCTCGGCCCGTACGGCGCCAGCCGCGGCGGCATCCGCCAGCTGACGATGAGCCTCGCCGACGACTGGGGCCCGCACGGCATCACCGTCAACTGCCTCGGCGCCGGGCTGGTTCAAGACCGAGCAGAACGCGGTCCTCTACGAGGACGCCGAAGTGGGTGGCGTACTCTGACCGACCGGATTCCGCTGCGGCGGCCGGGCAAGATGGAGGACCTCGAAGGGCGCCGTCGTCTTCCTCGCCTCGGACGCCAGCGCCTACATCACCGGCCAGCTCCTGCTCGTCGACGGCGGCATCTCCACCGGCGCGATCGCGCGCGCTGCCGCGCGTCGCTGAGGAGTAACGGTCCCAGATCTGTAGTCTGCGCCTGAGGCGAACTGACGGCTGCCGCCGTGGCGACCGAGCGGCGTCAGGAGATCCCGACCTGAAGGCGGAAACTGCAGCGAGTGGGGAGCGGAAAGCCGTCGGCCGTGACAGCTGCTCGGAGAACTAATGGATCTCCGGCTCGCCAATCGGGCGCGGTGCCCTCGAGGAAGTCGAAGTCGCAGCCCTTGTTGGCCTGCGTGACGTGACGGGCGTAGAGGTGACCGTAGCCGCGGGGATAGGCGACCTCGCGCGGCTTCCAGCTGCGCGCGGCGCGCCGCCAGCTCTTCGTCCGGCACCCGCAGCGACAGGCTGCCGCGCCGGGACGTCGAGCTCGATGATGTCGCCGTCCCGCACGAAGCGCCAGCGGGCCGCCGACGAACGACTCCGGCGCGACGTGCAGCACGCACGCGCCGTAGCTGGTGCCGCTCATCCGCGCGTCGGAGATGCGCACCATGTCGCGGACGCCCTGCTGCAGCAGCTTCTTCGGGATCGGCAGCATCCCCCACTCGGGCATGCCGGGACCGCCGAGCGGACCCGCGTCCTGCAGCACCAGCACCGAGTCGGCCGTCACCGGCAGCGACGGATCGTCGATCCGCGCGGCGAGATCGTTGTAGTCCCTGAACACGACCGCGGGGCCCGCGTGCTGGAGCAGCCGGCGCTCCGCCGCGGTGTGCTTGATGACGGCGCCGTCGGGCGCCAGGTTGCCGCGCAGGACGGCGACGCCCCCTCGGGCCCGATCGGCGCCTCGCGCGGCGCGATGACCTCGTCGTTGCAGACCAGCGCGCCCTCGAGCTCCTCGCCCAGCGTCCGGCCGGTGACGGTGAGGCAGCCGGTGTGCAGCAGATCGCGCAGGCGGTCGAGCACGCCGCGCAGTCCGCCCGCGTAATAGAAGTCCTCCATCAGGAACTTGCCCGGACGGCCGGATGTTCGCGAGGAACGGCGTGCGCCGCGACAGCGCGTCGAAGCGATCGAGGTCCAGCGCCGCGCCGGCGCGTCCCGCCATCGCGACGAGATGGATGATCGCGTTGGTCGATCCGCCGAGCGCCATCGCCGCCGTCACCGCGTTCTCGAACGCCTCGGTCGTCAGGATCTCGCGCGGCGTCAGGTCCTCCCACACCATCTCGACGATGCGGCGGCCGGCCGCCGAGCGCCATCCGCGGATGCGACGAATCGGCCGCCGGAATCGACGACGCGCCGGGCAGCGTCAGGCCCAGCGCATCCACCGCCGCCGCCATCGTCGACGCCGTGCCCATCGTCATGCACGTGCCGAACGAGCGCGCGATGCCGTCTTCCATCTCGCGCCAGGCGCAGTCGTCGAGCAGCGCCGGCGCGCTTCTCGTCCCAGTACTTCCACGCGTCGGTGCCCGAGCCGAGGATCTGCCCGCGCCAGTTGCCGCGCAGCATCGGCCCGGCCGGGCACGAAGATCGTCGGCAGGTTCGCGCTGGTCGCGCCCATCACGAGCGCCGGGCACGGTCTTGTCGCAGCCGCCCAGGAGCACGACGCCGTCGGCGGGATACGCGCGCAGCGCTTCCTCCGCGTCCATCGCCAGCAGGTTGCGATAGAGCATCGTGCGTCGGCTTCATGAACGTCTCGCCCAGCGTGAGGACCGGGATCTCCATCGGGAAGCCGCCCGCCTGCCAGATGCCGCGCTTGACGTCCTCCGCGCGCAGCTTGAAGTGGGTGTGACAGGGGTTCGCGTCGCTCCAGGTGTTGAGGATCGCGATGACCGGCTTGCCGCCGATGTCGTCGGCGCTGAAGCCCGCCTGCTTGCGCGCGCGAGCGGTGACCGAAGGAGCGGAAGTCGTCCTTGCCGAACCAGCGGTGGCTGCGCAGATCGGCGGGCGACTTGCGGGCGCGCATCACAGCCGCCACACGTCCGGACGGCCTGGATCGGACGCTCGTCCGTCCCCAGCGCAATCATCGGCCACTCCGGGGTCGTCGTCAGCATCTCCAGCTTGTCGTCGATCACCAGCGCCGTGTCTTCGATCTTGGTGCCGGCGATCGTCGGGTTCCACGCGAACGCCTGACGCGCCTGCACGGCTTCCTGCGACGTCGGATGCGCGACCCACTCGCGGGCGCGGTAGCCGATCGCGCCGCCCTGATGATGCTTCAGCTCCTCGCCGGGAAATCCGGCCGCCGCATACGCGTCGGCGGCGACGCCGTAGCAGGTGCGCGGCCGTCGCGCCCGGGCGCGTCGCGTCGAGCAGCCGGCCGAACACGGACGCCGTCGCGCGCGTGCGCGCCTCCAGATCCGGCGCGCCGCCGGCCGAGACGATGCGCGAGAGCGAGACGACGAGGCCGTCGCGTTCGGCGCACAGCGCGACCATGACGACGGACTTCCACGCGGCCGCGGTCGGGACGGGATGGCGGTAGTTGCGGAGACGGTCGTCCGAGCCGACGAGCGTGACGATCGGGCGCGCGCGCAGGCCGACGGCGCCGTCCATGATCGCGCGCGCGATGTCGCGCTCCTGGTCGCCGGGCGTGAGCGCGCGGCACACGTTCCCGAGCATCAGTCCCGCCTCGCGGCCGAGCGCGCGATAGCGCGCGATGTCGCCGTCGGTGAGCAGCGCGCGCGCGCGCGACAGCGCCGGTTCGACGCACCGTGGTGCTCGGGCAGCGGCCAGTCGGCGCCGAGCGCGGCGGCCTCGCCGAGGACGCTGCGCGCCGCGCGCATGGCGCGCGACGGATCCTGATCCTCGGTCCAGGGATATTCGATCGGCTCGTAGTCGAGGCCCGCGAGCTCCTCGCCGAGGAGCCGCGGCATCTCGATCGCGTTCGCGAGCACGAAGCGGCGGCCGTCGGCGGCGACGAGCAGCCGCGCGGTGCCGGTTTCGCGGCTCGCGTCGATCCGGTTGCGCGCGGCCGCTCGTGAGCCAGGCGATGTTGTGGTGGCCGGCGAGCAGGATGCCCTGCACGCCGGCCGCCTGGGCGACGCGCGCGACGCGCTCGAGTTTCGTCGGCCGTGGTCGGTGGCCGCCGTCATCAGCGGCTGGACGATCCGTCTCTGCGCGAACGCCTTCGACTCGCGCTCGATGCGATCGGGCGACGGCGGCGCCGCCGAGGATCAGCACGCGATACCTGAAGGTGACCGACTCGCCCGGCTCGCAGCGTGTAGTCGAAGGCCTTCGGCTCGTTGAACTGCTTGTCGCCGAGCGGATTGGCCGCGAACAGCCCGTAGCCGCGCGCGTGCCAGTGCGTCGGGTAGCCGACGTTCGACGGATGGTCGAGGATCGCGAGCGTCACCGGCTCGCCGTCGATCGTGCCGCCGAGCAGCGTCCACTTGGCGCGCGTGCTCCACACGGCGTCGCCCTCCTTGCCTTCGCTGCTGACGTACTTGCCGGTGACGCCCGTGTTGTCGAGCACCGGGACCGCCGTCGCCTTGCCCGACGCGTCGGTGAAGACCTCCGGCCTTGTCGGCCGGCTGCTCGAGCGCGCGCGTGACGCGCATGCCGAGGAACGCTTCCTTGCTGTCCTTGAACACGACCTTCTGATCGAGCGCCGTCAGCGTCGTGATGCGATCGATGGTGCGCGACGTCGGCGCCGCCGCGGAACACGAACCGCGTCGTCTCCTTGAGCAACTGCTTGTTGTCGGGCGTCATCCACGCCGTCTCGACGGTCAGCTCGCCCTGCGTCGGCGCCGCTCTTGGCGTCGACGATCTTGCGGTGATAGATCGTCCCCATCTTCGGCGCCTGCGCGGCCGGGATGGCGTCGGAGTTGTTCCAGAAGTCGAGCCCGTTGACGTCGCCGTGGTTGAGCCACATGCCGACGTGGTGCGGATGATCGACGCGCTCGCCGGGCCGCGGATCGAGCGGGAACCCGCGCGTGACGAGCGTGCCCTTCGCCGTGCGCAGCGGGTAGAGCACCGGCTTCTTCAGCGTGGACGGCCAGATGTACGAGGTGAACGGCTTGCCGTCGATCGTGACGTCGACGCGTTTCGCCGCCTCGTTGACTTTGACTTCGACGCCGCCGGCCCGGCGGCCGGCGTCCGCCGAAGCTGGCGGAGGATCCTGCGCCAGCGAAGGCGGACCACATGACCGCAGTTGCAACACATGCCCAGCGCATAACCTGACTCCTTTGCATCCGGCGCTACTTTAGCGATAAAGTCCTATCATATGCCGACACCATTCAGACTCGTTTGCGGAGCGTTCCTCGTGGCCCTGTCCTTCGTGCCCCTGGGCGCGCAGGGCGACGGCTTCAAGCCCCTGTTCGACGGCAAGACCCTGAACGGCTGGCGCGGCTACAAGAAGCCCGACGCCGCCGGGACGCTCGCTGGAAGGTCGAGAACGGGCATCGTCACGCTGCCCGCCAGCAAGGCCGGGGACACGCGCGGCGCCAAGCGACATCATCACCGACGCCACCTACGACCAGTTCGACCTCAAGTGGGAGTGGAAGATCTCCGAGGGCGGCAACAGCGGCCTCAAGTACTTCGTCCTCGAGGATCGAGACGAGCGCGATCGGCCACGAATACCAGATGATCGACGACGAGCGGCATCCCGACGCGAAGATCGGGCCGCACCGGCAGACCGCCGCGCTCTACGACGTCTTCCCGGCGGCACGACCGTCCGATCAAGCCGGCCGGCGAGTGGAACAGCTCGAGGTCATCGTCAAGGGCAAGCACGTCGAGCACTGGCTCAACGGCAAGACGCGTGCTGCAGTACGAGCTCGAGTCGCCCGAGCTGAAGGCCGCGATCGCCAAGAGCAAGTTCAAGGACATCGCCCGCTTCGGCACGCCGCAGAACGGGCACATCCTCATCCAGGACCACGGCGACCAGGTGTGGTACCGCAACGTCCGGATCAAGCCGCTCACGTAGGGGCGGTTCGAGAACCGCCACGCACCGAGCCCGCATCGTGCGCATAGGGATTCTCGGCGCCGGCGGCATCAGCGACACGCACGCGCGCGCGGCGCTGCGCGATCGACGGCGTCGAGGTCGTCGCCGTCCACGGCACCAACCGCGACAAGGCCGCGGCGCTGGCGCGCAGCCACCGGCGCGGCCGTCCACGACGACCTCGACGCGTTTCTCGCGCATCCGATGGACGTCGTCGCCATCGGCAGCCCGTCGGGCGTGCACGCCGAGCAGGCGATCGCCGCCGTGCGCCGCGGCCTGCACGTCCTCGTCGAGAAGCCGCTCGACATCACCACCGCCACGGATCGACGAGCGTGATCCGACGAAGCCGATCGCGCGGGCGTCAAGGTCGGCGTCTTCTTCCAGGATCGCCTGACGCCGGATCTCGTCGAGATGAAGGCGGCGATCGACGACGGGCGGCTCGGCGCGCCGCGTGCTGGCGTCGGGCCGCGTGAAGTGGTACCGTCCGCCCGAGTACTACCGCGACTCGCGCTGGCGCGGCACGAGGAGTCTCGACGGCGGCGGCGTCCTCATGAACCAGGCCATTCACACGCTCGACACGCTGCTCTGGATGTGCGGCCCGGTCGCGCGGGTGACGCGGCCGCGTCGGCGACGCGGCTCCACGAGATCGACGTCGAAGACACGGCGGCCGCGCTGCTCGAGTTCGACGAGCGGCGCGTTCGGCGTGTTCGAAGCGTCCACCGCCGCGCTTTCCCGGTTTCCCGCGGCGCATCGAAGTGACGGGCACGAACGGGCTCGCTGGTCCACGAGCAGGACGCGCGTCCCGCGCTCGTCGCGGACGCGTCGGGCCACCAGCGCGTGATCGAGGACTTCCTCGCCGCGATCAGGACCAACGGCACGCCGGCCTGCGACGCGCGCGAAGGGCGCCGGAGCGTCGCGCTCATCGAGGCCATCTATGAATCCGCCCGCAACTGGAGGCACCGGTAACGCCATGAAACGCATCGCCTACGCCCTCGCCCTGCATGCTCGCCGGCGCCGGCCTGCACGCCGTCGCCGCAGCCGAAGCCCGCGCCCGGCGGCTACATCATCGAGCACGACGCCGACATCGCGAAGGCCGAGCCAGGCACGCACAACGGCGGCGGCCAGACGGTCGGCTATTCCTTCTTCAGCAAGGTGCCGAACCTCAAGCTGGTCTTCCGCAAGCGCGCGTTCAAGCCGGGCTCCGGCGTCGGGCTGCACGAGCAGAAGGAAGACGAGATCTACTACGTGCTGAGCGGCAGGGGCACGATGACGCTCGACGGCAAGACCGTCGACATCACGCCCGGCACCGCGGTGCTGACGCGGACCGGCAGCTCGCACAGCCTGAAGCAGGTCGGTGACGAGGATCTCGTCATCATGATCAACTACGAAGTCGAGCCGAAGCCCGCGACGCCCGCGAAATGATCCGCGCCGCGCTCCTCGTCACGCTGCTCGCGTTCGGACAGTGGCCGCAGTTCCGCGGCCCCGACGGCAACGGTGTGTCGACCGCCACCGGCCTGCCGGTCACCTGGAGCGAAACGCAGAACGTCCGCTGGAAGACGCCGATCCACGGCCGCGCCTGGTCGTCGCCGGTCGTGCTCGGCCGGCAGGTCTGGCTGACGACGGCGACGCCGGACGGCAAGGAGCTCTTCGCGCTGGCGGTCGACAAGGACAGCGGCAAGATCCTCCACGACCTCAAGCTCTTCGACGTCGCCACGCCGCAGTTCGCGCACTCGTTCAACACCTACGCGTCGCCGACGCCGGTCGATCGAGCCGGGACGCGTCTACGTGACGTTCGGCTCGCCCGGCACCGCCGCGATCGACACCGCGACCGGCAAGGTCATCTGGGAGCGGCGCGATCTCGGAGTGCAATCACTTCCGCGGCGCCGGCTCCTCGCCGGTCATCTTCCGCGACCTGCTGCTCGATGCACTTCGACGGCAGCGACGTGCAGTACGTCGTCGCGCTCGACAAGCGGACCGGCAAGACGGTGTGGAAGACGGACCGCTCGGTCGATTTCCAGGACATCCAGCCGAACGGCAAGCCGAAGGCGGACGGCGATTTCCGCAAGGCGTTCGCGACGCCGCAGATCGTGATGGCGGGCGACCGCCCGGTGATGGTCAGCCTCGGATCGATGGCCGCCTATGGCTACGACCCGCTGACCGGCAAGGAGCTGTGGCGGGTCGTCGAGCGCGGCAACTTTTCCATGAGCACGCGCCCGGTCGCCGGCAACGGGCTCGTCTACTATCCCACCGGGTTCAACACCGCGCAGATCTTCGCGGTGCGGCCCGACGGCAGCGGCGACGTGACGTCGACGCACGTCGCGTGGAAGGCGCCGCGCGGCGCGCCGAACAAGCCGTCGATCCTGCTCCTCGACGGGCTGCTCTACATGGTGAACGACGGCGGCATCGTCACCTGCATCGACGCCGTGAAGGGCGACGAGGTCTGGCGCGGCACGGCTGACCGACAGCTACTCGGCGTCGCCGATTGCGCGCCGAGGGCGGATCTACTTCTTCAGCGAAGACGGCAAGGCGACGGTGATCGCGGCCGGCCGCGAGTTCAAGGTCCTCGCCGAGAACACGCTCGACGCCGGGTTCATGGCGTCGCCGGCTGTCGACGGCCGGGCGCTCTACCTGCGGACGAAGTCGCACCTCTACCGGATCGAGAACGCTGCCCGGTAGATCGGGCGGCGAGGTAGCAGAGAGCGCGGGGACGGATCTCTCGCAGAGAGCGCAGACAAGCCGAGGGCGGCAGATAATCGTTTTCTTGTCCTCTATTGATCCGCGCTCGGCTTGTCCCAGCCCTCGACGAGAGATCTTATCCGCGCCCTCGGCTTGCTCAGCGGCCCCGCGCCTTGTAGCGTCTTCGTCTCGCTTCGTGCGCGCGTTGGTGACGGTGAAGCTGCCGTCGCGCTGCGCGCGACACCTTGATGTAGTGCGCCGCCGACTCGTCGAGGTTGGCGATCATCGGCTGCGGCGATGTTGCGTCCGCCGGCGGCCTCGAGCGAGTAGTGGAGCTGCCAGAAGTCTTCGAGGCCCGGCGAGCCGTGATCGTCTGCATCGCCTCGGGCGCGCCGCCTTTCGTCGGGCCGTTGTTCATGATCGCCACGCGCGGCTGCAGCGCGTGCACGATGACCGGCGCGTCCGACTGCGCCAGGCCGTGATGCGTCGTCAGGTAGACGTCGACGGTGCCGAGCAGGTTGTTCGGGCACACCAGCTCCTGCTCCTTGTTCCACGTGAGATCGCCGAGGTCGATCATGCGGAACCGGCCGAACGCGATCACGGCTGCCGACCGATCGCGCGTTCTCTGACGGATCCGGATCCTTCGGCGTGAAGGCGGCGCAGCAGCGGGTTGGCTGCGCCGGGCCGGCGAGCGGCCGCGTGAGGTGCTCGCCGCCGGCGGTGACGATCGTGACGTCGAGATCGCGGATCGGGACCTTGTCGCCCGGCTTCAGCGAGCATGTGTCTGCCCGCGCGCGCGTCCCTTGACGTAGGCGTCGTAGAGCGCCTTCGCGTGCGGCGTCGGTCTCGACGGTCTCGCCGTGATCGACGAACGTGCCGACCGGGATCTTCGTGCGCGATGGCGGCGGCGTTGCCGACGTGATCGTTGTGGTAGTGCGTGACGAGCAGGTAGTCGAGCTTCGTCAGCCCCGCCTGCTTGATCGTGCCGAGCACGCGGTTGACGTCGCGGTCGCCCAGGCCCGGATAGCCGGTGTCGATGAGCATCGACTCGCCGGACGGCGTGACGAACAGCGTCGCCTGGCCGCCCTCGACGTCGATGAAGTAGATGTCGAGCGGCTTCTGCGCCTGCGCGCGCAGCGGAAGCCAGGAGCGGTGAGAACACCAGCAAGAACGATCAGGAGCTGTCGGCACGCGGCCTACTACCGCTTAAGTCAGCGAACGTGAAGTTGACGAGGGCGTTGGCTTCTGCCGGCAAGAACTGATATATCAGTTGTCGCATGAACGAGGAACTGGACAGCCTGGCGGACCGGGCCTACGGGGCGGTTCGTGAGGACATCCTGCGCGGGCGCCTGGCGCCGGGACGCCCTGTCGCGCCGGCGTCTGGCCGAAGACCTGCGGCATGAGCGTCGTGCCCATCGCCGAGGCGCTGCGCGGCGGCTCGAGGACGACCGGCTGGTCGAGAGCCCGCGCGCGTGGGCACGCGCGTGCGCGTCCCACACCGACGGCGACGTCCGGGAGCTGTACGAGTTGCGCGAGGCGCTCGAAACGCAGTCGGCGCGGCTCTTCTCGCAGCGCGCGACGCCGGCACAACGCAGCGAGATCCGCCGGCTCGCCGAGCAGCTCGACGTGCCTCTTCTCACGGCTGGCCGCGAACGCGGACGACGCGGCGTTCCGCTACGCCGTCCACACCCATCACGTCCAGTTTCACATGCGCGTCGCCGAACGCGCGCAGTCCGCTGCTGAAACTGATGATCGAGCGGCAGCACGTGCCTGATCCTGAACTGGTTGTTCGATCTCACCGGGCGGCGGACGCCGCCTCCTGCCCGCTTCCACGCCCGGCTCGCCGGCGCGCTGACGTCCCGGGAGCACCGAGCGCGCCGACGCCGCCGATGCGCGCGCACGTGCGCTACGGGCTGGCCGGAGGTGGCCGGACAAATCCAGACGATGGTCGCGTCCGGACTGGCGCGAACCGCGCCGAGGCCGAGTCGCCGCTAACAGCTCACAGCCGGCAGCTCACACAGCTAACTGCCAACCGCCGACTTCTTCCGTGTCGGCTCCCGCCGCGCGATCCACTCGACGATCCGGTCCGCGGCATCCTTCGCCGCGCGGCCCCACGTGCCTTGTCCCATTCCCTTGAGGTCGGACTCCTCCTCGCCGGACTTGAGGTGGAGACGGATGATCGTGTCGCCCATCTTTGCGATCGACTTGCCGCCGTATCCGCCGCCCGGCTCCTCGCCCTGTTCGCGGCTCACCACCTCAATCGTGAGGTTGGCGTCGGCGCGGCTGTTGACGAGGGTGATGCCTTTCTTCTTCCGAGCGCGTCGCGCACGTCGCTGGACGGCATCGAGCCGTCCCTGCTCTTCGGGTGTGTGCTCACCGCTGGCGCCGGTCGCCGTAAAGACGAACGCGCGCACCGTCGTCTCTCGTGTCCGGCCGCCTGCAGTCCCATCGTCGCGAACATCGCCAGAATCATCGCTGCGAACATGGCGCACCTCACTCACTAGCAGGCGTTCGGTCATTGTGCAACAGGCCGTGGCCCTATGCCCAGAGCCCCATGCCCCTGGCCCGATGTGCTGCAGGTCAGGGTCTCTCGGCAGCGACAGCCCGCCGTCGACGTTGATCACGCTGCCGGTCGCGTACGGCGCGTCGCCGCGCAGCAGCGCCGCCACGACGCGGCCCACATCGTCCGGCGTGCCCCAGCGGCCGCTCGGGCACGAGCCCGTCGGCGATGCGCTGGTCGTAGGCGTCCTTGACGCCGGCGGTCATGTCGGTCGCGATGATGCCCGGGCCGCACCTCGTAGACCGGGATGCCGTGGCTCGGCCAGCCGCACCGCGAAGAGCCGCGCGGCCATCGACAGGCCGGCCTTGCTGACGCAGTAGTCGCCGCGGTTGAGCGACGCCATCTCGGCCGACACCGACGTGATGAAGACGATGCGAGGCGGTGAACGACGGCGTCGGCCTGCGCGGCGCGCGATCTGCTCGCGCGCGATCGGCCTGGGTCAGGAAGTACGGGCCCTGCAGGTTGGTGCGGATCAGCTCCTCGAAGCTGTCCTCGCCGCGCGTCGAGCAGATCGGCGCGGACGGCGCGGCGCGCGGCCGGCGTTGTTGACGAGCGCGTTGACCGCGCCGTAGCGCGTCGCGCAGCGCATCGACGAGCGCGCGCGCGTCGGCCCGGCTCGCGAGATCCGCCGCGTCGTAGTGCACCGTCGCCGCCTGACGCGCGGAGCTCGTCGAGCGTCGGCCGCGACGTCGGCTTCGGCGCCGCGACGCCGCCGAGCGCGAGGTTCCAGCCCTCGCGCGCCAGGGCGCGCGCGACGCCGAGCCCGATGCCGCGCGTGCCGCCGGTGACGAGCGCGATCCGTGCGCGTCGTCACCGCGGGCGCGGCACGTCGTCCAGCGTCACGGTCCGAAGAACGTCAGGTACGGCGCGTCCTCGGCCAGACGCTTGACGTAGAGCGCCGCCTCGCGCGCGTGATAGTCGCCCCACTGGCTCGACTCGCCGCGCGGGATCGTCGCGCCCGGCCGGCACGTGGTCCCAGCCGTTCGGCCAGTGATAGACCGAGTGCAGCAGCAGCCCCTGGTGCGTCGGGTCGACGCTGAGATACGGCCCGTCTCGTCGAACAGCGTGTCGAGCGACGCGGAGCCCGGCCTGCTCGTACCGATCGGCGTCGGCACCGTCGCCGCGGCGCTGCGAGGACGCGGCCGAGCCGCAGCAGCCCCTGCGCGGCGATCGCCGCGGCGGAGCTGTCGACCGGCTCGAGGTCGTTGAACGGATCGGCCGGCCGCTCGCGCCAGCCGCCGAGCGCGCGCGAGGCCGGGCGCGCCGGCGTCCCAGTAGCGGCACGCCGTCGGCCGCGCGCGTCGTCGATGTAGTGATCGCAGGTGGCGCGCGCGGCGTCGAGCATCAGCGCGTCGATCGCGGCGCGGCCGCCGCAGTCGTCGAGCTCGCCGTCGGCAGCGTGGCGATGAACTCGAGCTGCTCGGCGAAGCCGAGCATCGCCCACGCGAGGCCGCGCGTCCACGTGCTGAACGGCGAGTAGCCCTGCTGCGTGCTCGGCCCGCGATAGGTGCCGTTGGCGACGTTGAACAGGCTCTCGTGCGCGACGCGCCCGCGGACGTCGTAGCCGATCGCGGCCGCGGCCGTAGTAGACGCTGCACTGCGCGGTGGCGCGCGCGTGCTGCACGCAGGCGCTCGAGCAGGCTGACGCTGGCGTCCTGCTCCTCCATCAGCCGCTGGCCGAGCACGATGGCCGAGCGCCAGCGCGCGCAGCGAGCGGATCGTGTCGACGAACAGCGAGTGCGCGCCGTTGAACGAGTGGATGAAGCCGCCGCTCGGCGAGCGTGCGTCCAGCGCGCGCGCCTGCACGGCGCCGCTGACCTTCAGCGCCAGCTCGTAGAAGCGCCGTCTCCCAGTCGGCTCGCGTCGAACGCGCCCTCGCGCGCGAGCCGCCACAGGTTGCCGTAGGTGCTGACGTTGTTGAACCCGTGATCGTGCACGCCCATGTGGGTCAGGTGCGGCGCCATCCGCTCGACGCGTCCGCGACGCGGCCGAGCTCGAGAAACTGCCGGTCGCCGGTCGCGTCGAACTGCAGCAGCGCCGAGCCGAACTGGAAGCCCTGCGTCCATTCGGTCCAGCCGCGCGCCTGGTAGCGCCCTCGCGACGGTGAAGACGGGCGCGCCGTCGTCGGGCCGCCACGTGTCCTCGATCGGAGCGGATCTTTCGCCGCGGAGATGCTCGAAGACGCGTTGGATGCTGCGGCAGGCAGATCGGCTGGTTCGCGGTGTCGGTCTATCTGCATGGATGGCGGCAGGTAGTGTAACTTGACTGGCTGATCCCATGCGCGTGCCCTTCGACGAGATTCACGACACGTTGCGCCGGAGCGCCTCGTCGCGACCGGCATGGGGAGGCGGACCGCGCGCGGACCTGTCGGCGCGGAACTCTTCGCTTCGAGGCCTCCAGCGCGACGGCGTGCGTCCGTCGCACGGCTTGAACCGGTTTCCGCGCTTCATGCGGATGATCCGGCGGGAAAGGCGTGGTGGACGTCCGCGCGTCCAGGAGCCGGCGTCGCCGCGCACGGCGCGCTCGAGCGGGTGGGACGGCCGCGGCGGGCCGTGGGCAAAGCCTCAACGCGCACGCGATGACGACGCGACCATCGCGCTGGCCACGGCGCGCACGGCGCCGGCTGCGTGGCGCTCGCGAATACGAGCGCCACCGGATGCGGGGCGGCAGCTACGGCTGGCAGGCGGCCGACGCCGGGGTGATCGGGATCTGCTGGACCAACACGCTCGCCCAACCTGCCGCCCTGGGGGGCGGCCGATCCCCGCATCGGCAACAACCCGCTCGTCGTCGCCAGTGCCGCGCCGGGCCGGGACCACGTGGTGCACTCGACATGGCGATGTCGCAGTTCTCGGTCAGCGCCCCGGCGTCCTATCAGTCGCGCGGCGAGTTGCCGCCCGTCCCGGGCGGCTACGACGCGGCCGGCGCGCTCAGCCGCGATCCGGCCGCCGTCGAGGCGCGTCGGGAGCGCCTGCCACCCGCCGGATTCTGGAGAGGGATCGGGGCTGTCGCTGATGCTCGATCTGGTGGCGATGCTCGCTTTCGGGCGGGCACGCCACTCCACGAAATCCCGCTGGAGCCCAGAGCTCCGAAACCGGCCTGTCGCGGGTCTTCCTCGCGATCCGATCCATCGACCCTCGGCCCCGATCGGGACGGCGCGGCCGACGCCGTCCTCGCGCACTTCCACGCGGGGGAGGGGGACGTGCGGTCCCCCCGGGGAGCGGGGTGCTCGAGACGCGGCAGACCGGCCTGCCAGGACGGAGTTCCCGTCGACCCGGTCATCTGGGCGACGGTGAAAGCGGGAGGCTGGTGAATTTGGAAATTTGGAAATGTGGAGACTTGGAAATCTGAAACCAACGCCGGGAACCTGCGACGCTTGGCGGGTCGACCTGACCCCGGGTGTCGACTCTGATTAGCCTTATGTAGCGAAGACTCGCGGGCTGACAGCCCCAAACGGTGTCAGGCCTCCGGCATGGTTGCTGCTAGATGAGCGCCGGCATGAATCAACAGCAGCTGCGCGACCGAACGAAGCTCTTCGCCAAGCGACTCGTGGGCCTGTGCCACTCCCTGCCACGTGAGTGGGACGTGCGCGAAATAGGGGAAGCAGCTGCTGCGATCGAGGTACTCGGTGGCCGCGAACTACCGCGCCTGCGGGCGGGCGCGAAGCGACAAGGAGTTCTGCTCCAAACTCGGCGTCGTCGTGGAGGAGGCGGACGAATCGCAGCTCTGGCTCGAGCTCCTGCCCGAAGCGCATCCCGCCGTCGACAACAAGATACACAAGGCGCTGTTAGCGGAGGCGGGAGAGTTGACCGCCATCTTTACTGCATCGCATCACTTACGGCGAGGACCAACCTGCAGAAGAAGAACGCGGACAAGAAGAGCGCGGACCGGTGCCGCGCGCCCCTGAATCTCGAAGAGAATCCCGGGCTTAGATTTCCAAATCTCCAGATCCCCAGATTTCCAAATGCGCTAGCCCACAATCTGCGCGATGGTCTCGCGATTGATGTTGATCTTCATCTCGCTGCCGCGCCTTGGTCATGTAGGCGGCGAAGAACTTGTTGCTTTCGCTCGTTGAGGATCTCGTTCCGCGAGCGAGTCCTTCTGCTTGGCGAGCTCGTCGGCGACGATGTCCTTGCGCTCGACGCACCTTCACGATCGCGGCGCCGGTGTCGGTGACGACGGGATCGCTCACGCCGCCCTGCGGCGGAGCGCGAAGGCCGCGGCTTCGAGCGCCGGGCTCACGCCGGCGTCGCCCATCGGCGCGCCGCGGGTGATGAGCTCGGTCGTCTTCACGTCGAGGCCGGCCGCCTTCGGCGGCCTTCTCGAAGTCGCCCGACTTCAGCGCGGCGCCGATCGAGGCCGCCTTCTGCCGCGCCGCGTCGATCGCCTTCTGCTTCAGGACGTCGTCGCGCACCTTCGTCTTCACCTCGTCCAGCTTTCGGGACGTGCGGATCCTGCTTGCCGGTGACGGTGACGAACGCGTAGCCCTGCGGCGTCCGCAGCGCGTCGCTGACCTCGCCTTCCTTCATCGTGAACGCCGCTCTGGCTGACCTGCGGCGACATGCCGATGCCGCGCGATCGGCTCGTCCTGCAGGAACAGTCCGGACTCGCCACCCTGAGGCCGCGCGCGCGCGCCACCGTGTCGAAGTCCGCCGGCTTCTTCAGCTCGCCGGCGACCTCGGTCGGCGAGCTTCTGCGCCGCCGTCTGCGCCTGCTCGTACTTTCAGCTGATCCTCGATCTGCGGCGCACCTCGGCGAGGCGTCTTCGGTCGTCGCCGCCTTCTTATCGGTGACCTTGATGATGTGGTAGCCGAAGCTGCGACTTCACCAGGTCGCTCATCTGGCCCGAGCTGCAGCTCGAACGCGACCTTGTCGAACTCCGGGACCATCTGGCCCTTGTTGAAGAAGTCGAGGTCGCCGCCCTTCGCCGCGCTGACCGGTCGTCCTGCGAAGTTCTTCTTCGCCAGCTCCTCGAAGTTCGCGCCCTTCTTGATCTGCGCCAGGAGGTCTTCCGCCTGCTTCTTGACGGCCGCGTCGTCCTTCGCCCTCGGTCTTCGAGCAGGATGTGGCTCGCGCGCACCTGCTCGGGCGTCGAAGTACTGCTGAGATGTTGTCGTTGTAGGTGCGCTCGATCTGCTGGCCGGTCACGGTCGCGCGCGGCCCGCAGGCGCTTCCTGGTCGACCGTCAGGTAGCGGACCTTGCGCTTCTCGCCGATCGTGCGGAACTCCTTGTGGTCCTCGAAGTGCTTCGCGATCTTCGGCGTCGCTCGCGACGAGCCCTTCGCGGAACTTGTCGGCGGGGAAGTTGGCGACCTGCGACCTTGACGCGCTCGTTGCGGCGCTTGAACTCGTCGACGACGTCCTTGTCGTCGACGGTGATCCAGCCGGTGAGCGCGGCCTGGAGCTTCTCGACGACGATGCTGCGGCGGACCTGGTCCTCGAACTCGTCGGGGCGCATCGGCGGCGTCTGCATCTGGAGGAGCTGCGCGGTAGCGCTGGTCGCCGATGAACTGCCCGTTCTCCTGGAACGCCGGCAGCGACGGGATCGCGCTCGCGGACTTCTCGGCGTCGCTCGCCTCGATCCCAAGGCGTTGGCCTCGCCAGCGACGGCCTCCTCCTCGATCATCTGCTGGACGATGCGCTGGTCGATGCCCGAGCTGTTTCGAGCAGCTTGTCGTCGACGTTGGCGCCGTATGACTGGCGGTAGCGCCGTGCATCTGCTGTTGATAGACGCGGCGGAAGTGGTCGGCGGTGATCTCGCGCCCGTCGACGTCCGGCGACGACCGCGTTACCGGTCGTCGCCCTGCGCGCCGTCGCGCATGGAAGCTGGGGATGTAGAGGAGCACAAACGAGATGACCACAATGGCCAGGCTCCACTTGAGCCAGCCTCTTGTGACGGCGCATCCGGTCGAGCACTGTCATGGGCAAGGTCGCATCATCAGTGTGGGAAAAGCCGATTATGCCACGTTTTCACCCCTTTCGGGCGTCATCTCCTGTGCCTCCATGTGCTATATTTATGGAGGATAGAAGGACTTAGAGGGATCCGGCATTCCGCAGCCCCGCCTCCGCCGACCATCGGGCACGCGTGTGTGCCGGCCCGGGCGCCGGCGATCGCCGTCACCGTCCACCAGGGTGGACCTCGCCAGCCGGCTGCGGCCGTTGCAGAGCGCGCTGCGAAGCCGTCTGTCACGTGCCGACGTCCTCGCCGAAGTGATCCGAGAAGTCAATTCCACGCTTGATCCCGAGCGGGTCGCCGACGCCATCGTCGCGCGCGCGGCGGCAGTGGCTGCCGGCTGCCGGCCTGGGTCGGTCTACGCCGTGGACAACGCCGGGGTGCGGACGCTGGCGCGCACGGCCTGACCGCCACGCTCGAGCCCGCGGCGGTCGCGATGGGGCAGTGGGTGCTCGAAGCACGGCGTGGTCTGCGCGGCCGCCGACGTCGCGCGCCGATCACCGGTTTGAGCGGGGGCGTCAGCGCCGCGGCGTTCGCCTTTCCGCTCGAGTGCCGCGGGCGCACCGTCGGGGCGCTCGTCGGCCTCGATCAAGCGCCCGGCCTCGCGCGAGCCGCGGTTCGCGCCGGCGACGCAGGTCGCGCTGCTGTGGGCGCTGGAGCCGGGAGCCATTGCGCTCGATAACGCGCTGCGCGTGCAGCGCGCCGAGGCGCTGTCGGTCACCGACGACCTGACGCAGCTCTACAACTCGCGGTACCTGTCGCAGGTGCTGCGCCGGGAAACCAAGCGCGCGTCGCGCAGCGGCCGCCCGCTCTCGCTGCTGTTCATCGATCTCGACGGGTTCAAAGGCGATCAACGACACGCACGGCCACCTGCTACGGCAGCCGGGCGCTGGTCGAGGCGGCCGGGCTGATCCGCCTGAGCGCGCGCGAGACCGACGTCGTCGCGCGGTTCGGCGGCGACGAGTTCGCGCTGATCCTGCCCGATACCGGCAGCGAGGGCGCGGCGGCGGTCGGCGAGCGTATTCGCGACCGGATCGACGCGCACAGTTTTCTGCAGGCGACGGGCTTGAACATTCATCTGACCGTGTCGGTGGGCGTCGCGACGCTGCCCGACGTCGCGGCGTCGACCGAGGGGCTCATCCAGGCGGCCGACGAGGCGATGTATCACGTCAAGGATCACGGGAAGAACGGCATCTTATATCGCGGGCAGCGGAAGCGAGGAGCGGATTTGAGTCTACGGTCACTGTTTTCACTGTTCTCGAGCGATCTCGCGATCGACCTCGGCACGGCCAACACCTGCGTCTACGCGCGCGGCAAGGGCATCGTCGTCAACGAGCCGTCGATCGTCGCGATCAACAAGGTCAACGGCCGCGTCGAGGCGGTCGGCAAGGACGCCAAGGAGATGCTCGGCCGCACGCCCGGCAACATCGTCGCGATCAAGCCGATGAAGGACGGCGTCATCGCCGACTTCGAGGTCACCGAGAAGATGCTGACCTACTTCATCAAGAAGGCGCACAACCGCAACGTCTGGGTGCGCCCGCGCATCGTCATCGGCGTGCCGTCCGAGATCACGCAGGTCGAGAAGCGCGCGGTCAAGGACAGCGCCTACCGCGCCAAGGCGAGCGAGGTGCACCTCGTCGAGGAGGCGATGGCCGCGGCGATCGGCGCCGGCATGCCGATCACCGAGCCGTCGGGCAACATGATCGTCGACATCGGCGGCGGCACGACCGACATCGCGGTCATCTCGCTCGCCGGCATCGTCTACAGCAAGGCGGTCCGCGTCGCCGGCAACGAGATGGACGAGGCGATCATCCAGTACATCAAGAAGACGTACAACCTGCTGATCGGCGAGCGCACGGCCGAGGCGATCAAGATGGAGATCGGCTCCGCCTACCCGCTCGAGGAGCGGATGACGATGGAGATCAAGGGGCGCCACCTGATCGAGGGCGTGCCGAAGACGATCACCATCACCGACGAGGAGATCCGCGAGGCGCTGGCCGAGACGGTCAACGTGATCGTCGACGCCGTGCGCGTCGCGCTCGAGCGCACGCCGCCGGAGCTGTCGGCCGACATCGTCGACCGCGGCATCGTGCTGACCGGCGGCGGCTCGATGCTGAAGAACCTCGACAAGCGCCTGCGCGAAGAGACCGGGCTGCCGCTGGCGATGGCCGAGGATCCGCTGTCGTCGGTCGTGCTCGGCGCCGGCAAGATGCTGTCGGACTTCAACCTGCTGCGGAAAATTTCGATTGACTAGCTGGAAGCTGGCAGCTGAAAGCTGGTAGCCCGTGTTAGATATCCGTAAGCGGACCGGCGTACCTGTTCCTGCGCCGTCATGATGGCGCAGGTCATCCTCGATGTCCGCGCAGGTGCAGACCAAGAGCGGCGTGCAGGTGCTGCAGGCGGTGACGTTCGAGCTCTTCTCGCGCGTGCAGTTCGGAACGGCCGTCGGCGGTGAACGCGGACGCGCAACGCCTGGAGCAACTACGTCGCGCTGCGCGGCGTGCGGGCGGAGAACGAGGTCGCTGCAGCGGCGGGTGGCGGACCTGGAGGTGCAGCTGCAGCAGGAGCACGCGCTGGCGGCGCGCAGCGAGCAGCTGCAGGCGCTGCTGGACCTGAAGTCGCAGGCGACGGTGCCGACGCTCGCCGCCGAGGTGATCGCGGGCGAGCCCGGACCCGGTCATGCGCACGGTGACCATCGACCGCGGCAGCGCCGACGGCGTGCTGGCCGGACATGGCGGTGATCGCGCCGGGGGCATCGTCGGCCGCGATCATCGGCCGGTCGGCGCGCGCATGCCGCGCGCGTGCAGCTCATCATCGACCGCAACGCGGCGGCCGGCGCGCTGATCGAGCGGACGCGCGCCGGCGGGATGGTCGTCGGCGCGGAGGCGAACCCGCCGCTGCGGATGGAGCTCGTGTCCAACCTGGCGGACGTGAAGCCCGGCGACAGCGTCGTGCGCGTCGGGCGTCGACGGGATCTATCCGAAGGGGTATCTGATCGGACGGGTCGAGCAGTCACGGAGCGCGGCGAGCGGCCTCTACCGGACGATCACCGTCAGGCCGGCGGTGGACTTCTCGAGCCTCGAGGAAGTGCTCGTCGTGATGGTCCCGTCGACCGGCGCGCGCGCGCCGAGGATCGCCGAGAGCGAAGACGAGCGCGTCGTCATCGTGGCGATCGCCTGTCGCGCTGGCGCTCCAGACGACGCTGTCCGGCCGGATGATCGGCGGCGCGATCGCGGTGAACCTGGTGCTGGTCGCGATCGTCTACGTCGCGCTGGCGTACGGCGCGGTGACCGGCCTGCTGGCGGCGGACGCGTCGGCGGCCTCGCTCAGGACGCGCTCGCCGGCGGCATCGTCGGCATCGGCGGGATGACGAAGACGATCATCGGCTTCGCCGTCGGCGTCCTCGGCGCGCAGTTCAACCTGTCGTCGCACGGTGCCGCGGCTGGTGATGTTCGTGGCCGCGACGTTCGTGCACGAGCTCATGTTCGAGGGGCTGCACGCGATGATCGAGGCGCGGCCGTTCCGGCTGCAGTGGTCGGCGACGCTGATCCAGGCGCTGGTGAACGGCCTGGTCGGCGTGACCGCGTTCATGATCGTGGAGCGCGGCCCGGAAGCGATGCAGCGGCGACGGATGAGCCGCGGCTCGTTCAGCAGGAAACGGTTCTGAGCCTATGTCGACCACCAATCTGATGCCCGACGACCGCCGCAGCCTGACCATCAGGCTGTCGGTCCTGCAGATACTCGTCGCCGTGCGTGTTCGCCGCGCTGGCGGTCGGCTTCTGGGTCTTCCAGATCGCGCAGCACCAGAAATTCCTCGAGATGGCGGAGAACAACCGGCTGCGCAAGCTGCCGCTGCCGGCGCCGCGCGGCGTGCTGCTCGATCGCGACGGCAAGGTGCTGGTCGAGAACCAGAACACGATCAACATCGCGCTGGTGCGCGAGCAGACCAAGAACGTCGGCGACGACGCTGCGCATGCTCGCGGTGGCGACCGGCGTCAGACGAAGCGCAGCTGCGCGACACGGTCAACCGCCGCCGCCGCGAGCCGACCTACCGGCCGATCGTGCTGATCGAGAACGCGACGCCGCGAGCAGGTCATCGCGCTGTCGGGCGCGCCGCCTCGAGCTGCCCGGCATCATCTACCAGGAAGTGCCGTCGCGGCGCTATCCGGCGAGCGACATGGCCGCGCATCTCTTCGGCTACGTCGGCGAGGTGACCGAGAGCGCAGCTGACAGCGGCGAAGACTACGAGGGCGTCGAGGCCGGGACTCGATCGTCGGCCAGGCCGGCGTCGAGCTCGCCTACAACAAGCTGCTGATGGGCAAGGACGGCGACAAGCTGGTCGTCGTCAACAGCGTCGGCCGCGAGATCCGGGAGCTCGACAAGAGCCGAGCCGACGGTCGGCCGTCCGCTGCAGCTGACGCATCGACGCCGACGTCCAGAAGGCGATCGAGGACGCGCTTATGCCGCGAGCGGCTTCAACGGCGCGGCGGTCGTGCTCGATCCGCGCAACGGCGAGGTGCTGGCGTTCACCAGCCGGCCCGCCTACGATCCGAACGCCTTTGCCGCGCGGCATCGATCGCGCGACGTGGGCCGTCGCTGAACGGCGACGAGCCTCAAGCCGCTGCAGAACCGCGCGCTCCAGGGCAAGCTACTCGCCCGGGTCGACCTTCAAGATGGCGGTCGGCCTGGCCGGGCTCGAGGAAGGGCATCATCACCCCGAGCTTCCAGCGTGCACTGCGGCGGCGGCCAGAGCTTCTACGGCCGCTACTTCAAGTGCTGGAAGAAGGGCGGCCACGGCTCCGTCAACCTGAAGTCGCGCCATCGAGCAGTCGTGCGACGTCTACTTCTACACGGTCGGCAACATGCTCGGCGTCGACCGGATCAACAAGTGGGCGACGCTCTTCGGCCTCGGCGTCAAGTCGAACATCGATCTGCCGAACGAGCTCGTCGGCCTGGTGCCGTCCACCGCGTGGAAGGCAGACGCAGAAGGAAAAGAAGTGGTACGCCGGCGAGACGATCTCGGTCTCCATCGGCCAGGGGCAGGTCGCGGTGACGCCGGTCTCGATGGCGGTCTACGCGGCGACGCTCGCCAACGGCGGCTCGCGCATCACGCCGCACCTGATCAAGGCGATTGACGACGGCACCGGGTTGAAGCCGATGCCGCCGCCGCCGCCGCAGTCGCAGGTCGACGTCACGCCTGAGAAGCTCGAGGCGATCCGCGACGGGATGTGGGTGCGTCGTCAACGGCGCCGGGACCGGCGGCCGCGCGCGGATCGAAGGGCACGACGTCTGCGGCAAGACCGGCACCGCGCAGGTCATCTCGAACACCGGCCGCATGGCCGCGGCGCGAATCAAGAACGTAGACCTGCGCGACCACGGCTGGTTCGTCTTCTTCGCGCCGCGCGACAATCCGGAGATCGCCGGCGTGGTCTTCCTCGAGCACGGCATCCACGGCCCGAACGCGGCGCCGCTCGCGCACCACATCCTCGCGACGTCTACTTCGCCAAGCAGGACGGCGCGCCGCTGCCGCCGCCGCCGACGCACGAGCAGATGCGCCTCGACTACAAGGATCCGTACGCCCGCGGCGGCGGCGCGCCGGTGGGCGGCGGGCAGTAACGCATGTTCGAGCGCCGCCTGTATTTCCACGTCGACTGGCTGCTGCTGCGGCGCCATCGTCCTGCTGTGCCGCGATCGGCGATCGCGATGATCTACAGCACGACCTACGTCACGGTGGCGACGGACGGCACGGCCATGCCGGCCCGCAGGTCCGTACCCAGTTCTACGCGCTCGGTCTCGGCCTGCTGGCGCTGCTGCATCTGCCTGGCCATCGACTACCGCATGCTCGCCGAGCACTCGCTGTTCATCTACGGCGGCGCTGATCGTGCTGCTCATCTTCGTGCTGGTGAAAGGGCAGACGCAGATGGGCGCGCAGCGCTGGATCCCGATCGGCCCGTTCCACCTGCAGCCGTCGGAGTTCGGCCGCATCGCGCGTCGCGCTGCTGCTGGCGATGTATCTTCGGCGAGAACCGCCGCGGCGCGACGCAACACCGGCGACCTCATTCATCGGCGGCATCTTCACCGCCATCCCGCTCCTGCTCATCGCCAAGCAGCCGGACCTCGGCACGGCGGTGACGCTCATCCCGGTCTTCGTCGGCGTCGCCTTCCTCGCGGGCCTGCGGCTCCGGCTCCTCGGCGTGCTCGCCCTGGCCGCCGTCCTTGCTCGCGCCGATCGCGTGGAAGTTCGCGCTCAAGGACTACCAGCAGCCCCGCATCGAGACGTTCCTCGACCCGGAACAGGACCCGCAGGGCGCGGGCTACCAGACCGATCAGGCCCGGGTCACCGTCGGCTCCGGCGGCCTGTACGGGCAAGGGATTCACGGCAGGGCACGCAGGGACAGTACAGGTTCCTGCCGGTCGCCCACAACGATTTCATCTTCTCGGTCCTCGCGGAAGAGCAGGGCTTCATCGGCGTGCTCGCCGGCGCTGGGCTTGTATCTGTTCGTGATTCTGCGATCTCTCGAGGCGGCCCGGCTGGCCAAGGACCGCCTCGGCGCGTATCTGGTGGGAGGCATCATTTCGGGGTTTGCGTTCCAGGTGATTTACAACGTGACGATGTCGGCCGGCCTCGCGCCGGTAAAGGGGATCACGCTGCCGCTCATGAGCTATGGCGGCTCGTCGCTCATCGCGTCGCTCGCGAGTTTTGGCCTCATCCTCAACGTGCGGATGAGACGGTTCACGAATTAGCCGGCGGTTCACGACATGATCCACGGCTTCGGCATCGCGATCGCGCTGCGTGTCTCGTGGCCCTGCTGCTGCCGTGGCCTCGACGTGCCGCGGTTGCCGCAGTGTGGGTTCCATGAACAAGGAGATGATCATCTCCTCCGAGCGCGCACGATACGCGCGTCGCCATTCTCGAGGACGACCAGGTCGTCGAGATCTTCATCGAGCGCGAGAATCAGCGCGGCGTCGTCGGCAACATCTACAAGGGGCGGGTCTCGAAGGTCCTGCCCGGCATGCAGTCGTCCTTCATCGACATCGGCCTCGAGCGCGACGCCTTCCTCTACGTCACTGAGGTCATCAACACCGTCGAGGAGTTCGAGCGCCTCGCCGGCGACGATGACGACGGAGCCGACGGACACGACGGCGCCGTCGCCGTCGTCGCCTGCCGGCGATCCCGGCGCCGAGCGGCCCAGGCGCCGCCGCAGGCTGCCCCGCAGGCGCTCGACGCCGCAGCGCACCGGTGATCCCGGCGAGGCCGGCCAGCCGCGCGCGGCGATCGCCGCGGACGCGACCGCGACCGCGACCGCGATCAGCCGCAGGCCAAGATCGAGGACCTGCTGAAGGAAGGCCAGGAGATCCTGGTCCAGGTCGTCAAGGAGCCGCTCGGCACCAAGGGCGCGCGGCTCACCTCGCACGTCACGATGCCGGGACGGTTCCTGGTCTTCATGCCGACGGTCGATCACGTCGGCGTGTCGCGGAAGATCGAGTCGCGCGAGGAGCGCGCGCGCCTCCGCGGCATCGTCAAGCGAGTTCCGCGAGACAGCACGGCTTCACCGGCGGCGTGATCATCCGGACCGCCGCCAGCGGACGCTCCGAAGGACGACATCGTCAGCGACCTCGTCGCTACTTCCACCAGATCTGGACCGAGATCCGCCGGAAGATGGAGAACCGCCGCCCGCCGGCGGTGCTGTTCCAGGAGCAGAGCCTCGTCACCAAGCTCCTCCGCGACCTGCTGACCGACGACTACACCGCCATCCGCCTCGACGACGAGGCGGAGCACCGCCGGGTGGTGGCGCTGGTCGAGCGGATCATGCCGAGCCTCGCTGCCGCGCGTGAAGCTCTACACGAAGGAGTTCCCGATCTTCGAGGAGTACGGCGTCCAGGCGGAGATCGACAAGGCGCTCCGCCGCGAAGGTGTGGCTGAAGTCGGGCGGCTACCTGGTCATCAACCAGACGGAGGCGCTGGTCGCGATCGACGTCAACACCGGCCGCTACGTCGGCAAGAAGTCGAGCGGACGGCTCGAGGACACCATCGTCAAGACCAACCTCGAGGCGGTGAAGGAGATCGTCCGGCAGATCCGCCTGCGCGATCTCGGCGGCATCATCGTCCTCGACCTGATCGACATGGAGGAGAAGAAGAACCGCCAGCGGGTCTTCCAGGAGGTCGAGAAGGAGCTGCGGAAGGATCGCTCGCCGTCGAAGGCGCTGCAGGTCTCGGACTTCGGCCTCGTGATCGTCACGCGCAAGCGCGTCAAGCAGAGCCTCGAGCGTCAGCTGACCGAGCCGTGCCCGTATTGTTCGGGCTCAGGCTCGATCAAGTCGAGCGCGACGATCTGCTACGAGATCCTGACGGAGCTGCAGAAGATCGGCGCGCGACCTCGACGGCCACGGCGTGCTGCTGCGGGTGAATCCGGACATCGCGCGGGCGCTGAAGGAAGAGGAGAGCGCGGTGCTGCGCGAGCTGCAGCAGGTGCTCGGCCGGCCGGTGACGATCCGGCCCGACGCGCACCTGCATCACGAGCAGTTCGACGTCATGGCCATTTGAACGGACGAAGGGCCGGTCCGCGATAGCGAACCGGCCCTTTGTTCTCGAACCGGCGAGCGATCTAGGCCGCGAGGTGGACGAGATAGTAGGTCCCGCCCTTGTTGATCCAGACGCGGAAGTAGTCGCCGCCCTTGAGCGCCTCGACCTTCGAGCCGCCCGCTGCCGGCGGGGTGTCCTTCTGGACGAGCTTGGCTTCGTTGGCCGGGACGATCGAGACGACCTCACGGCCGACGACCTTGCCCGCCTTGACGAACTCGACCCACCGCTCGAGGACTTCGCTGCTGCCCTTGGCGTCAGGTTTCGCTTCGTCGGCCGTCAAACGCACCTGGTAGGTGCCGGCCGGAAGCTCCTTGCCGTCGGCCTTCAGGGCCTTCGGGAGGTGGACGGTGCCGAGCGCCATCGCCGTCCCCGTCGCGTTGGGGGCCTCGGTGGTGTTCGGCTGGGCTTTCGGTGCGGCATGGCCTGCCTGGGCGTTCTCGCCGGCCGCCGCTTTGGCTTCGGCTTCGGCTTTGGCGCCGGTTTTTCGGCCTGATCGGCCGGTTTTGGCCTCCGCTTTTGGCGCCGGAGCGGTCTTCGGTGTAGGGGCTGGCGGCTGCTGCGCGAGCGCGGTCCTCCGACTGCCAGCGCCCCTGCCAGGGTCCCTGCGATCACGAACTGCTTCATCTTCGCCTCCAAAACTGCACTGTCGACGGCCGGTCTCGGCTCATTCCCGTGTAGCCGATTATATCGGGAGACCCGGCCAATGGTGTTCGAGGAAGCAAGCAGGGGTGCCAGTCGAGGTAGCTGGAGGGGCGGTTCGCGAACCGCCCCTACCGTTTGAAATCACGATCGATCCGCTGAAGGTCGTGAGGTCCAGCACCGCGGCGCCGTCGCCGTAGGTGCCGCTCAGCGTCTTGCGCGGCCGCGCGCTCTCTCGGCTGCGCGTTGCCGCGCGTCGTGATCGGGAAGATCGGTGCGAACTTCGCCGGAGAAGGAGTTGGCGTCCACCTCGAAGCCGGTGTTGCCGGAGAGGACGACGCCGGACTTCGCCGGAGAAGGAATTGAACTCGTAGCGCCCGTTGCGCGCGAGCGTGCCGGCGAACGAGACATTCCCGCTCGTCGTCGCCGCGCTGACGCGCTCGCACTGCACGTCGTCGAGCTTGATGTTGCCGCTGACCGATCCGGCGTCGAGGCGGCGCGCGGTGACGCGGCGCAGGATGACGTCGCCGCTGACGCTCGATCCGGCGACCGGGCCGTCGGCCTGCGTCTCGAAGATCTCCACGGTGCCCGAGATGGTCTTGGCCGCCCCGATGCGGCCGGCGCCGCTGATGCGCACGTCGCCGCTGATGCTGTTGGCGTTGATGTCGCCTTTGATGTCGGTGACCTTGATGTCGCCCGAGATCGAGTCGATCGTGACGCGCGTGCCGGCCGGCGCCGTGACCGTGTAGGCCACGCTGACGTTGATGTTCCGGCGGTTGTTGCGGCGCTGGTCCTCGCCGCTCCGGATAGCGGGTCTTCACTTCCGCCCGGTCGCCCCGCTCGGTGATCTCGACCGGCACCAGCTTCAGGAACTCTCGCGCGTCCTCGACCGTGCGGCCCCTGCGCGGTCTTGACGATGTCGATGGTGATGTCGGAGCCGCCGCCCCGGGCGACCGCGATGTCGCCGGCGATGTTGCCGAGCGCGAGCGTTCCCTCGGCGCCCAGCTTGATGACTTTGGTCGTGCGCTCGGTCTGCTCTTCGCGGTTCTCGTCGCGCTGCCGCCCTGGTAGGCGCGCGCGATCTCGAAGGCGCGGGCCTTCATGGTGATGGCGACCCGTTCGGGGTAGACCTGCGCGCTCGCCGTGCCCCGGCAGCGCCGTGAGCGCGACGAGCCCCGCGAGGGCGGATGTGAAAGCTCTTGTCATAGAAAACTGCTAACTGCCAACTGCCAACTGCTAACTCTTGTTCACCAGCTGCGCCGCCGCGGCGTTGTTGCCCTTGCGCATCTCGTTGATCAGCGAGATCGTGTCCTGCAGCAGCGTCACCTTCTGGCGCAGCGCCTCGAACAGCGTCTCGCGCGCGGCGACGCTGGCCGGCTCCGACTTCACGGCGGCGCGGTTGTCGGCGATCGCCTGGTCGATGATCCCGAGGTTCTTTTCGATGGTCGCCGCCGTGCCCGGATCGAGCGCCTGCTGGTTCGCCTTGGCGACCTTCTCCAGGTCCTCGATCGCCTTCTCGAACTGCGCCTGCGCCGCTTCGACGGCGTTGACCGCTTCGACCGCCGCGCCGTCGGCGGCGCCGCCGGCGGCGGGTGTCGAGCGATGCCGCCTGCGGCGGCGACGCCGGCGTTCCGCGCGGCACGAGCAGCAGCACCGCGGATCCGGCGGCGACGACGAGCGCCGCCGCGATGGCCGAGCCACGCCACGTACGCGGCGCCGGGACGGGCGCGAGCGGCCGCCGCGTCGTCGCTGATGCGCCCTTCCAGGCGGAGGCGTCCCGCGATCTGAAGCCACGCGCGGTCGGGCGGCGCGAGCGCCGGCAGCTCCGCCGCCGCGTCGTGGACCCGCTGCAGGTCCTCGAGCAGCGCGCGGCACGCGTCGCACGTGTCCAGGTGCATCTCGAGCTCGGTACGGCGGATCGCGCCGATCGTGCCGTCGACACGCTCCTGGATCGAATTCAGATACTTGCTGCACGCCATAACTTGGTCCTTCCGCCTAAAGGCGGAAGCCGCCAGATCCTCGAGGCACGCCACTCAGTTCCGCGTTCTCCGTGGCTTCCGCCTTCAGGCGGAAGATCGTCTCAACAACCCTCTCAGCCGAAGCCGCGCCTTGTGGACCTGCGACTTCGATGTTCCTTCCGCGATGCCGAGCACCTCGGAGACTTCCTTGTGTTCCAGCCCCTCGACGTCGTGCAGCACGAACGCGGCGCGGCAGCCTTCCGGCAGCTCCGCGAGCGCGCGCTCCAGGTCGATCCGGTCGATCGCGCGATCGGCCAGCCGGTGTCCGCCCGCGTCCGCCAGCAGCGACGCATCGTCGAGGCCGTCGGTGAGCTGGCCGGTCCGCGCCGCCCGGCTGCGGACGTGATCGAGGATCTGGTTCATCCCCAGCCGAGTACAGCCACGTGCCGAGCGCCGACTCCCGCGGAAGCTTCGAGCTTCCGGTGCGCGGAGAGAAATATCTCCTGCAGCTGGTCCTCGGCATCCGCGGGGTTGCCGAGCATCCGCACCGCGAGGCTGAAGAGCCGACCCGAATGCGCGCGGTACAGCTCCTCGAACGCGCCCAGTTCGCCGCGCCGGCACCGATCGACCAGTTCGAGCTCGGCCGAGCGGCCCGTTGCCGCCGGGGCGGATGGGTGCGCTGTCACCTTAGACGTCGCCATTATCGCGCCGCGTTGCCCGGACCACGGGTTTACTTACGGAAAATGAAGCGCTTACGATCGAAGTCCCTGACGCGAGTGGCACTTGACGACCACGCCCTTCCGCCAGGAGAAGGCCCGTTTGAGCCCTTCGCTGCCGCCGTATCCGCCCAACCGGCCACCGGCCGCGATGACCCGGTGGCAGGGGACCCCGGCGACCCGGCAGCCCTTCATGATGTTACCAACGGCCCGGGCCGCCCGCGGCGCGCCGGCCGCCGCCGCGACATCACCATAGGTCGCGACCCGCCCCGGAGGAATCCGCCGCACCGCGAACAGCACACGCTGCTGGAACTTACCGTCAGGCATAACTCAGCCTCAGCTCTCAGCCTGCTCAGCTCACAGCTCACAGCTGTCAGCTGTCAGCTAGAAGATAAAACGCAGCCCCGCGCCGATCTGCGCGCCGCCGGCGTCGATCGAGACCGTCCGTCCGCCGTCGGCGGGCACCTTCACGCGCGCGTGGGTGACCTGGATCAGGCCTCCCGCTCCGACGTTGCGCGAGAACATCCAGAAGACGTCGGCTCCGGCGTTGAAGCCGGTGGCGCTGGCCGTGGCGTCCTTCGTCGCCGCGCTCTTGAACGCCGCGGTGTCGTAGGGATATGTCTCGGTGACTTCGACGCTGGTCACCAGCGACTGGCGGACGCTGAGGACCGACGGTCCGGCGGTGACGAGTATTCTGATGCGATCCGTGATCGGCATCATCCAGCCGATGAGGACGTGCGCGCCCACCTCGTTGCGGGTCGCCGGGGTCGTCCCTTGCACCGCGCGGAACTGGTTATCGAAGAAGGGATGGGGCACTTGCGCGTCGACGGTCGCGTCCCGAGCGCGGTTGTAGCGCGTGACACCGAACCCGAGCGCGAGCCGCTTCCACACGCGGTAGCCGCCGCTGGCTGCGATGACCGCGCCCCCTCCCGGGATAGGCGATCGAGACCGTTTCGGTTTCCCTGTTGAGCGGCACGTTGAACGCGTCCGAAAAACTGTTCACGGCCGGCTGCACGCCGCCGCTGACGCTGAACCAGATCCGCTCGGGCCACGCCGGCGGTTGCGCGGCCGCCGGGCGCGCCGGGGCCATGAGGAGAAGCATGCCGGGCACCAGGAGCCTCGCCGCCAGGATCGGTTTCATGCGCTCCATCAGTTGACGCCGACGGCGGTCCAGGCCTGGGTGACGGCGCGTTCGGCGGCGCTGTTCGCGCCGTAGAGATCGCGCGCGGCCTGGATCGTCGCGGCGCGGGCGACGGCGAACGTCGCGTTCGACGGCAGCAGCTGCGTGAAGGCGCGGTAGAAGACTTTTTCGATCTGCTCGCGGTTCGCGCTGCCGACGCCCTGCACGGCGAGCCCCGACGTGCGGTTCGTGCCTCCCTCGATCGGCGAGATAGAACGCCTGGTTGGCGATGCGCCGAGTTGATGTGGACGCCGCCGTTGTCGGCCGTGCCCAGGAAACGGCGCGAGTAGTGATCGGGGTCGCCGAACAGGGCCGGGTCGTCCATCGACCGCAGTCCGCCCGGCGTGATCACGTCCTCGCCCAGACGGTAGTCCGCCTTGCAGCGGACCGCTGCCGGCCGGCTGAAAGAAGAACTCGACGCTGGTGCCCATGATGTCGGAGAACGCCTCGTTCAGCGCGCCCGACTCGTTCCGGTAGATCAGGTTCGAGGTGAACTCGGTGACGCCGTGGGTCAGCTCGTGCGCCACGACGTCGAGCGCGCCCGAGAGGTAATTCCACGCCTGGCCTCCGAAGATGAAGCCATCCGGCAGGCCGACGCCGCATCACCATCACGCCGCCGCCCGCGTAGAAGGCGTTCACGAAGAAGTCCGAGAATGCGTTGAAGTAGAGGTCCAGGTCCTCCGGCGTGCGGCGCACCGGATTCGCCAGGCTCCGGATGCGGATGTTGTTGTCGTCGAGGCCGCGGCGGCCGAAGCGCTTGAAGTAGTAGTCGTAGGTGTACCCGGCGTAGACATGGGCGTCGTCCACGGCGACGTCGGTCCAGTTGTTGTCGGGATTCGTGGCCAGGTCGGAGGGATCGAGGGTGATGAAACCGTTCAGGTAGTCGACCGTCCTGATCGGATCGCCTTTCATGTCTTCGGTCTCGATGACGGGCGGGCGCAGCAGATCGCGCGCCGTGAAGCTGCCGCCGCTGCCGGTCACGCTGATCTTCTTGTTGTCGCCGAGCACGCCCGCCGCCCGGCCGACGGCGCTCTGCGACTGCCGGTCGCTGATTCGCAGGAGCACGTCGCCCGACGCGGCGTCGAGAAAGCTACTGGATGAGATCGACCGCGGGTGTGACCGCGCGCATCCGCCACGCCAGGCGGAAGCGTCCGTCGTCCTGCGGCAGCACCACGAGCTCGGGCTCGTTCGATTCGGCTGATCGGCGCCCGCGAGCTTCACCACGCGCGCGCGCGCGGCGTCGCGCGTCAACGCCGGGTCGGTCCGCAGATCGATCCCGTCGTGCAGGTTGCCGAACACCGACTGCACCACGCCGTGCTCGTCGAGCTGCCGGCTGATGTCCGCGCCGTGCACGCGGACGCCGCGGTAGTACTGGTCGGCGCGCTCGACGACATGCCCGGGGATGAGCGTGTCTTCGCGGACCTGGCGGATCCTGAGCTCACCGGTGCGCAGCATCGACTGTGTCCGAGTGTCCCAGTCACGCAGCGCCTGGGGCGAACCGGGCACGATCGTCGCGAGGGCGCCGCGTCCCTGGGCCGTGGGCGCGCGGCTGCACAAAGGCCGATCGCGACGGTGGCGCAGGCGATCGCCGCGCCGTTCCGGATGGAGGACATCACGGGTCCTTTCGACGGTTAGTGCGGTTTCAGCGCGCCGGTCAGGACCTTGCCGTCGGGGGACGGCAGTTGCACACCGACGAGGCTGGAGACGGTGACGGCCAGGTCCGCCGGCGTGGCGGCTTCTTCATGAACGCCCGGCTTGATCCCGGCGCCGAACAGGATCACCGGCACGCGCTTGTCGCATGTCATGCGGCGTGCCGTGCGTGGTGCCGGTCACCGGCATGATCCAGTGCTCCTTGACGAGCACGGTCAGTGTCGCCGCTGCGTCCGGCAAAGTAGCTGAGCGCCGCGGCGCGGATCTCGGATCCTTCGACGTGCGCGCGGCCGCCGGGGCGAGCTCCTCGCTGGTGAACACGCGCGCGACGCCGGGCAGTGCCGTCGCCGCGGATCTCACGGCCTTGAGCGTGGCCGCGTCCGCCCGAAGGCGCTCGTAGACTCCCGGCTTGAAATAGATGTCACCGCCCGAGATGGCCGCGATGGATGACCCGTCGCCGCCGAACTTCGGCTGCATGGCGGTCTCGATGGCGGCGCGGATCGTCTGCGCGGGCTGACGGCCGCCGGCCGGGTCCTGCTCCGGCAGATCGGCGACGCCATGATCGGAGCTCATCGCGACGACGTATTTGCCGGCGCCCACTTTCTTGTCGAGGTAGTCGAGCAGCTTGCCCACCGTGATGTCGAGGCGGACGAGCATGTCCTGGATCCTCGTGGCTGCGCGGTCCGTAGGTATGCCCGACCGAGTCCAGCGACGAAAAGCTCACGCCGAGAAAATCGGTACGGTCCTCGGTGCCGAGGTGCATCTGGTCGACGGCGGCCTCCGCCATCGCTTCGAGCTGCTCGTCCATGAACGGCGACTGCTGCAGGTGGGCGTAGTAGGCCGCGTCTCCCGCCGCGCCCATCGGATGCGGGAACTTCGCGGTCCAGCCGCCCGTCCCACGCTCGCCGGGCGCCTCGTCCTCTCCCTTGTAGCGGTCGGCCGGCAGGGTGCGCTCCCACGTCTTTCCCGCGTCCTTGTCGGCGGGATTGCCCTTCAGATAACCGACGAACCAGCCGACGGGCGTCGGCGTGTAGACGCTCGACGTCTCCCAGGCGCTCTTGTCGCCGAACCAGGTGACGAAGTCCCCCTTGTGGCCGGCGAGGCCGATCGCCGAGCGCGCCTTCATCGACATCACGGCCACCCTGGACTTGAGCGAGTCCGCCATCATCTCGGCCAGCGTCGGCACCAGCATGTTCCTGGCGCTGTCGCCCGCCCCCTGACCGCGCCATAGCTGACGGCGGTCGTGTCAGGTCGGCGTTGCAGGTGACAACCTTGGCGGTCGCGCGGTCGCACCAGGAGTTGCCGATCACGCCGTGCTGGTAAGGCAGCGCGCCGGTCCCGATCGTCGAGTGGCCGACGCAGGTGAGCGTAGTGAGGTATGGATAGGCCGCCTTCAGGTACCAGGCGCCTTCGGTCGTCAGGCGCTTGAGGCCGTGCTGGAGCAGGCTGCCGTAGCGGACTGGATAGTCGGCGCGCATCTGGTCCACGACGAGGAAGACGACCAGCTTGGGCCGCGCCGCCTGCGCCTGAAGAGCATGCCCGGCGGGCAGGAACGTCAACAGCAGGGCGGCGGCGACCACGAATCTCTTCATCCTTCTTGTTCCTCGAACTCCGATCGCGAACGTGCGTCACCGGCGGAGCACGGGCAGATAACAAATCGCGCCGACATACACATCGTACATGGCGCACCCGATCGAACACCACCGGGGCGCGAGCGCGTCCGGCAGCATGCCGGGACGGTGGCCCACGTCCAGCACGGCGTGCGCCGCGAACGCGAGCGCGATGATCGTCAGCGCCTGTCGCGGATCCTTCACCATGGTCACCGCGGCGACCAGCAGGAAGCTCACCGCCAGCGCGATATCGAGCCCCACCCCCGGCTCGTACTCGCGCACGACCGCGAAGCCGATGTACGCGCCGGCCGTCAGCGACAGCAGCAATGCCGCCATCTGCGCCAGGCGCAGCTCATCGACCAGGCGCTGCGGCGACGACGTCGGGATGCTCGACGTCCTGACCGATTGCCAGGTGAGGCCGGCGGCGAGCGCACCAAAAGCGATCACGACCGTGCGGAGCGCTTCACTCAAAGGGGCTAGTTCTCCAGGAAGGCAGGGGATCCAGATTGAACTCGGCCGGATCGACCGGCGAGGCGACGGTTTCGAGCGCGCCCTGATCGCCCTGGTCGCGCTGCGTCTCCCAGAGATTGCGCTCGAACGGCAGATCGAGAGCGCGTGCCGTCGGCGGCAAAGATCACGCGCACGCGCGGCCGGTGCAGGTCGGGCGCGTGGATCGCGAGGACGACGGCGATCTCGCCGGTGCTGAGGCCGGACGAGATTGCCCGGCGGGTAGATCCCCAGGAGCTGCGTGAAGCGGCGGACCAGGTTCTGATCGAGCTGCGCCCCCTCGTTGCGCTTCAGGACGGCGAGGATGCGATCGGTCGGGGAAGGCCTTCTGATACGCGCGCTGCGACCGCATCGCGTCGTAGACGTCGGCGATCGCGCACAGCATCGATCCGAGGTTCAGCGCCGTCGCGCTTGACGCGTGAACGGGATAGCCGCTGCCGTCCAGCCGCAGGTGGTGCTCGAAGGCGACGACCGGCGCGAGGATCGGCATCTCCGGCGTCCGGCGCAGGATCTCCGCGCCGTCCACGACGTGCCGCCGCATGATCGCGAACTCCTCGTCGGTCAGCTTGTCGGGCTTGTTGAGGATCTCCTTCGGCGTGCGGACCTTGCCGATGTCGTGCATCAGCGCCGACAGGCCGAACTCGCGCAGCAGCTGTGCCGTCGATCCCGAGCGCGCGCGCCTGCGCCCATCGTCAGGATCGACACGTTCACCATGTGCGTGAAGGTGTAGTTGTCGTAGCTGCGCATCGCGGTCAGCGCCATCGAGCGCGGTCCGGTTCTGGGTCACGGCGTCGGCCAGGCCCTCGACGGTCTGCAGCGCGGCCGGCGCGTCGGGCATGCCCTCGGCCTCGGCGCTCTCCACCAGATGCTCGGCCGAGGCGACGGCGCTCGAGTAGATCTGGCGGATCGCGGCGATGTCGCTCGCCGATGCCGTCCTGCTCTTCGTCGTCGCCGCTCTTCAGCCGGCCGACGCGCACGTGTGCGGTGGAGAGATCCTTGTCGGCGTCGCCGCCGGCCTTGCCGCCGAGCGCGGCGACAGGTTCTGCACCAGCGCGACGAGCTCGTCCTGGCGTCACGCCGCGCTCGAACGCGATGCGCTCGACCTTGTTGTCCTTCAGCTTCCGGATGAGCTCGGTCATCGTCGCGCTCGATCTTGTGCATCGGCGTGTCGGCGACGACCAGGTCGCTGCCGACGATGCCGACGGCGATGGACGGCTGCTGCTGGTGCAGCGCCGTCAGCACGGTGATCAGTCCGGCCATGTTGCGCGCGACGAGCGGATGGTCGGTCGGCGTAGAGCTGGGCGTTGCGCACGCCCGACGCCGTCCGCCGCAGCAGGTCCTCATGCATCGCGATGCGTGACGGCTGTTCGTTCATGATTACCGATGATCAGGTCCCGATCCCCGATCCATGATCCCCGACTACCCGAGCCGCTTCAATTCTGCCCTGGCGGCCGAGCGGACGCCGCGCGAGCCGCGTGTCGAGGCGTCTCGCAGCGCCGCGACCGCCGCGCTGGTGCCGATGTGCCGCAGCGCCTTCGCCGCCGAGGCCCGCGTGCGCCGCGTGCGCAGCGGCGCCATCCAGTCGCCGCGCTGCAGCGCGTCCTTCAGCGCTTCGACCGCGTCGGGACCGCCGAAGCGATCCGAGCGCCTCGATCGCGCCGAGGTAGACGCCGTGGAACGCCTTGCGATCCAGGTGGCGGACGAGATAGCAGAAGAGCGGCGCCGCCCGCTCGTCGCGCATCGCCGCGAGCTCGGCGATGAGCGTCGCCGCGCGGCCGTCCGGCGGTGACGGTCAGCGCCGGTCAGGAGGATCTGCGAGGCCGCGTCGGTCCCGTTCATCACCAGCGCCTGGATCGCCTCGCGCTGGACGAGCGGCTCGGGGTCGGCCAGCAGCGGCTGGAGCTCCTTCAGTCCCTCGGCGCCGCCGAACTCGCGCAGCAGGAAGGCGGCCGTGCGGCGGACCTCCCAGCTGGCGGCGTTCATCAGCTGCTGCACCGACTCGCGGCCGGCCGCGCCGAACTCGACGAGGATGTCGCTGCAGCCGCCGCCGCGATCGCGCGTCCTGCTCGGCGGAGAGCGCCTCGGCGAGCGGCGCAATCACCGGCGGGCCGATGCCGTGCGCCAGCCGCTTGAGCCGGCCGTAAGCTGGCGTCGTCGGCCGTGCGCAGCTGCTTGGCGGCGTGCCGCATCATGCGCGCCGCGTCCGAGGCGATCGAGCACGGCGCGCGCCGGCGTCCTTGCGCGCCTCGACCGCGCGCCCTTCCGACGTCACCGATTCGGCCAGCTGCAGCGCCTGGTCGATGTAGCCGACGCGGACCAGATCCTCGGCGTGCGAGATCACCGTTTCCGCGATGTCGCGCCAGCGCGCGCCGTCCTCCTCGATGCGGAGGAGATCGGCCGAGCAGCAGCGTGTCGAGGTTGCGCAGCGAGCGCGTCCGCCACGCGTGGCCAGCCAGATCGCGACCCGCTCCGGCGGGTCGTCGCTCGCGGCCTCGACGTCGACGGCGCGGGCGCGCGCGCCGCTCAGCTCGCGCGCGCAGCGCGTCGGAGACGAATTTCTCGTCCGAGTACGAGGTGAGCATCGCCTCGACCTTCTGCCACAGGTCCTGGAACGCGGCTTCCTGGCCGAGCTCGGACGGCGGCGACGTCCGGCTTGCGCCAGCGACAGCAGCTGGCGCTGCCGGTCCGTGTCGGGCACGAGGGCCTGGAACGCCTGCGCCAGCCGATCGGTCGGACCGCGCTCGGCGATGACCGAGTTCGACGACGAACTCCGCGACCGCCGAGTCGCTCATGCGGTGCGCCATCGCGCTGACGACGTCGACCGACTGCCGGCCATCGCTTCCGGGCTTCGCCGCGGCGCGCGAGCAGCTCGAGCATCGCCTCGGCGGACAGCCGGCCCGAGGCCTGGCCGACCTGCTTCAGCGTCTGATCCAGCTGGCCGGGTTCGTGCGGCTGACGTACTCGCGCGAGGCCGCGCAGGATGTTCAGGAACGCGCCGACGCGGACCGAGCCGGGCAGCCCTTCGGTGCGCTGCTCGAGCTGCTGCATCAGCACGTTCAGCCGCGCCGGATCGCCGACGAGGTCGAGCAGCAGCCGCATGCCGGACTCGTCGAGCTCGAGGTGCGGCGCCGTTCAGCGCGGCGGCGATCAGGCGATCGGCGATCGCCGCGTCCCCCTGCTTCTCGCGCAGCACTTCGGCGTAGTCGATCTCGACGATCTCCATGCTCGGCCCGCCGGCCGTGGCCCAGAGGCTGCCGATCCCGCCGTCGGCGCGGACGTCGTCGGGCGGACGCGACAGCAGCATCAGGAAGCGTGCGCCACGACTCGGCGTCGGCGCCGGGGTTCAGCGTCAGCGTCCCGACCAGCTGCCGGCGCAGGACGTCCGGAGAGCTCGACGATCGCGAGCGTCGGGCTTCGGCGGGGACGGCGTCGTTGACGTGGATCGTCTGCGGCCGGACTTCGAGCGTGAACGGGCCGGCCGCCGTCAGCGTGGCGGTCAGCTCCGTGAGGCCGGCCGAGCGTCGAGCCGATCGCCGGGTGGCCGCCGGGGTAGAGCGACACCGCGCGCAGCGCCGGCCTTGCAGGCGCGCGCGAATTCCGCGAGCCGCTGGGCCATGCCGTCGTCGAGCGTCGTGCGGACGTCTGTCATCGCGCTTACATGTACTCGCAGCGGGTCGATGTCCGCCGCTTCCGGATCCACGGCCTCGACCACCGCCCACGTGAAGTCGCCGCGGCCGTCCGGCTCCCAGTGTGTTCACCAGCATCGATTCTTCCAGTTCCGCCCCGTCCCTGTCGCGCACGATCTTCACCTGCGGCCGGAACGGGTCCGTCGGGTGCTCGTGCGTGACGACCCCGATCTCGCTCGGTGTTGAGGCGCACGAGCGATCCGACCGGGATACATGCCGATCAGGCTGATGAACCGCCGCAGCAG
>ERZ1370068.8246-contig-7116_pt1 | contig 70149 bp, 121 predicted proteins | sample MGYA00561227_ERZ1370068 | MGnify/ENA primary metagenome ERZ1370068 (study PRJEB38410, sample SAMEA6850437) | metagenome | study: Metagenomic assessment of the ecological functions of the soil: analysis of the soil microbiota associated with the...
AGTTACGTATTGCTCAGCCGGGACGAGTAGATCTCGGTCATGTCGGGAAAGCGCGGCGCCGAACCGTTCATCGTTCTCGCCGACCAGCGGATTGTGTCCCGTCAGGTTGATGTGATCGTCGATCACCATCAGGGCGCCCCTGCGCGAAGCCGGTGTTGACCCTCCCGCCGCGTTGGTGAGGATCGAGCGTCTTGACGCCAAGCAGGCCCAGCGCGCGGACCGGAAAGGCGACCCGGCCGGCGTCGTGCCCCTCGTATACGATGGCAGCGGCCCGCCAGCGCCGCGATCGTCCGGCCGCGCACCGTGCCGACGACCAGCTTCCCGGCTGTGGCCGATGACTCGCGAGGCCGGCCAGTGCGGCAGCTCCGCATGCGGCATCGTCATCGCCCCGCCGAGCGAGTTGGCGAAGTCGCCCAGGCCCGAGCCGAGGACAATCGCAATCTCGGGCAGCGTCGGCACGCGCGCGAACGGATGGCGTCGGCCGCTTCTTCGACCTGATCGTAGTAACTCATCTCAGTCATTGCAGGATTGCAGGAAGTCGGGATTGCAGAGGAAGGCAGCAAGCGCGGAAGGAAAGGAAACAAGGCCCTGCGCCCTTCCCTTCCTGCAATCCTGCAATTGTACTTCCTGCAATGCGTCACAGGAGGAACCCGCGATCGTCGCCGTCATGAAGTTGGCCAGCGTGCCGGCGAACATCGCGCGCAGGCCGAGCCGCGCGCAGATCGTGGCGGCGGTTCGGCGCCAGCGCGCCGATGCCGCCGATCTGGATCCCGATCGAGCTGAAGTTGGCGAAGCCGCAGAGCGCGAAGGTCGCGATGGTGAACGACTTCGGATCGAGCGTCGCCTTCATCGGCCCGAGCTGCGAGTAGGCGACGAACTCGTTCAGCACCATGCGCGTGCCGAGCAGGTTGCCGATGACCGGCGCGTCGCTTCCACGGCACGCCCATGCTCCAGGCGACCGGCGCGAACACCCAGCCGAAGATCTGCTGCATGCTCAGGTGGGCGAAGCCGAGGATGTAGTTGACCAGCGCGACCAGCGCGAGAAACGAGATCAGCATCGCGCCGACGTTCAGCGCCAGGTGCAGCCCTCCGCCGGTGCCGCGGCCGGCGGCGTCGATGCACGTTGACGTCGGTCGTTCTCGATCTCCAGCTTCACCGACCCCATCGTCTTCGGCACTTCGGTTTCGGGCACGAGCATCTTCGCCATCATGATCGTGCCGGGCGCGGTCATGATCACGGCGGTGAGCAGATGCTTCGCCTCGATGCCGAACAGGATGTAGGCCGCCATGATGCCGCCCGAGATGTGCGCCATGCCCGAGGTCATCACCGTCATCAGCTCGGACTGCGGTCATCTCCGGCAGGTACGGGCGAATCGTCAGCGGCGCTTCGGTCTGGCCCATGAAGATGCTGGCGGCGACGTTCAGCGACTCGGCGCCGCTGCACTTCATCACCCGGTGCATCGACGATGGCCATCAGCCGGACGACGAACTGCATCACGCCGTAGTAGTAGAGGATCGCGAACAGCGCGGCGATGAAGATGATCGTCGGCAGGACCTGAAACGCGAAGATGACGGCGTAGTTGCTGCCCTCCGGACCCGAGCGCGCCGGCCATCGCCCGGCCCCACACGCGTGCTGTTGCCGAGCGGGCCGAAGACGAAGCCCGCGCCGACGCCGGCAAAGCCGAGCAGCTTGTTGATGCCGGCGCCGAGCGTCTCGAAGACGCGCTGGCCGATCGAGGTCTTCAGCACGATCAGCGCGAAGACGATCTGCAGGCTCAGCCCCCAGGCCACCGTCGACCAGTTGATCGCGCGGCGGTTGTTCGAGAACGCCACGGCGATCGCGAGGATGACGAACGCCCCGAACAACGGCTGCAGGATGCCGACCATCAGCGGACCTCTCCGACGATCAAGCGGCCGCGGCGCGGGCGGCTCGTCGCCAATCGTGATCGCCTGGCTCGTCAGCGCGCATCGCGGCCTCCAGCCGGGCGCGATCCCGGTAGTGCAGCTCGAGCACCGGGTCGCCGGCGCGTCACCGCGTCGCCCGGCTTGGCGATCGACCATGATGCCGACCGCCGGATCGACCGGATCCTCGACGCGATCGCGGCCGGCGCCGAGCGCCACCGACGCGCGGCCGACGAGCTCGGCGTTCAGCGCGGTCACGAAGCCGCCGCGGCTCGCGGTCACGACGTGCCGCGTCGGCGACGTGCGGCAGCCGCTGGTAGTCGTCGACGACGCGTCGGATCGCCGCCCTGGATTTCGATGATCTGGCGGAAGCGCTCGAGGCCGGCGCCGGACGCGATCGCGCGCTGCACCTGCAGCGACGGCCGCCGGCAGATCGTCCGCGACGCGCGCCGAGCACGAGCATCCGCGCCGTCAGCTCGACCGGAGACGTCGATCAGGTCCCGCGGACCGCGGCCCTTCAGCACCTCGATGCACTCGATGACCTCGAGCGCGTTGCCGACGGCGCGGCCGAGCGGCGACTCCATCGCGGTGATGATCGCCTCGGTCCTGACGCCGGAGGCGTTGCCGATCGCCACCAGCGACTCGGCCAGCCGCCGCGAGTCGGCTTCCGGTCTTCATGAAGGCGCCGCTGCCGGTCTTCACGTCGAGCACCAGCGCGTCGATCCCCTCGGCGATCTTCTTGCTCATGATCGACGCGCTGATGAGCGGGATGCTCTCGACCGTGCCGGTGACGTCGCGCAGCGCGTAGAGCTTCTTGTCGGCGGGCGCGATCTGCGCAGTCTGGCCGATCATCGCGCAGCCGATGCGTCGCCAGCGCCGCCTTCATCTCCTCGAGCGAGAGGTTGACGCGGAAGCCGGGAATCGCCTCGAGCTTGTCGAGCGTGCCGCCGGTATGGCCGAGGCCGCGCCCCGACATCATCGGCACCGGCACGCCGCACGCCGCCGCGAGCGGCGCCAGGATCAGCGACGTCTTGTCGCCGACACCGCCGGTGCTGTGCTTGTCGACCTTGACGCCGGGGATGTCGCGCGAGATCGACGCGCACGCCCGAGTGCACCATCGCGTCGGTGAGCCATGCGGTCTCCTCCGCGGTCATCCCGCGCAGCAGGATCGCCATCAGCAGCGCGGACGCCTGGTAGTCGGGCAGCGTGCCGGCGGTCACGCCGTCGACGAAGAAGCCGGATCTCCTCGCGGGTGAGCGCCGCCCGTCCCGCTTCGATATGATGATGTCGACGGCCCGCATTTGGCGGGCAGTATATCGGAGGATAATCACCTCGTGTCCCAGGTCTCCCAGCTGTCCCCGGAGCTGGCGCGGGGCTTGCTGCACGTGGCCCGCGCGCTGCTGGTCGCGGTGCGCAACTGGACGCTCTATCCGCCGGAACATCCCGACCGTCGGCGCCGTCGGTCGACCGGCTTGCGCCGCCGCGATCCGCGACTCGATCCTCGGCGCGGCGTTCGCGATCGGCGTCACGCCCGGACACGCTGATGATCGAAGGCGCCGCGGCCGACAGCAGCGCAGGCCGGCATCGCCGAGGCCGCCGCGCTGCTGCACGATCGCGACATCCTCACGATCACCTTCTCGGCGGCGTGCCGGCAGATACGCTCCGAGGCCTTGCTGCGCGTGCTGAGCGCTCGATCCGGCGGAACGGCGCCGACGCGGCGGGCCGGCGCGCATCTGGGCGACGAAGGCGACTCCTCGCATCGCGATCGAGCAGATCGACTACGCGAAAGTCCTCGCGCGCGAGGAAGGCGACGTCGCCGAGCCGGCCAGACGCGACGACCTCTGGCGCTCGATCGTCGCTGTCGATCGTCGGCGGGCAGAAGGCGGTGTTCGACGAGCGCGCGCAGGAGCGGCTGCTCGCGATCTCCGCCAGCGCCCGTCGACATCGGCGATCTCGCCACCGCCGTCGCCGCGCCCGAAGTGCACGCTCGACGGCTCGCCGATGATCACCTCGCAGGCCGCCGCCGTCCTCGCCGCCTTCCGCCACCTGACCAGCATCGTCTCGGTGATGTCGCCCGATCGCCTGCCGGAGGTGATGAGCCACCTGGCGACCGCGGCGACGCAGCTCGATCCGCACGTGATCATGCAGGTGATGCAGAGCCCGGACGATCCGGCCACCGCGTCGGTTGTCGCCGGATGGCGGCGGCGTTCGACGATGTCAAGGTCGCGCAGCTGCTGGCGACCGCGCTGGCGCTCGACGGCCACGCCTCGGATCGCCTCGCGACCATCTTCAACACCATCGCGCCCGACGAGGACCGCAAGCGGCGCGTCCTGACGCTGACCCGGAGCCTGCTCAGCGAGACCGACTTCGGCAAGTCGGGACAGTTCCAGGTGCTGTGGGCGTCCACCGAGGAGCTGCTGGTCTCCTACAACGACAGCGCAGTATGTCTCGAGCACCTACCGCAACTCGCTCGACGGCGATCGGCGGCCGGGCCGAGCGGCTCGCGCGGCGGTCGAGCTGCCGCCCGAGCTGCCCGAGTGGATCGAGAGCCTGGGCCAGTCCAGCGTCCGCGTCCTGTCGGTGCAGCATGCTGATCGACCTGTTCACGCTCGAGACAGCGATCCGGCGCGCGGCGCGAGATGGCGCGCCGACCTGTCGGCGCTGGCTGAAGACCTGCTGATGTCGGGCGCCTACGACGACGCGCTGATGGTGACGCGCGGCGCTGCGCGGCGCGCGCCATCGACGCCGCAGAGCGATCGGCCGGGACGCCTGCCGGCAGGCGCTCGATCAGCTCGGCGAGTCGCTGGCGATGCGCGAGTCGGTCGCGCTCGATCGGCGACGTCGACGACGACAGACTGGCAGGCGATGAAGGCGGTCGTCGACACCGATCGGCGTCGTCCAGCGTCGAGGCGCTCAAGTCGGTCGTCGCGGTCGAGACACGACGACCTCGCCACCGACCCGCGCCGAAAGCGGTCATCGTCGGGTTCGGCGCCGAAGGCGGTGACCGCGCCTCGCCTCGCTCGTCAGCGACGACGCGGTGGTTCGTGCAGCGCCGCGGCGCGCGTCTGCTCGGGCGGATCGGCACGGCCGACGCGGCGCCGCTGCTGCAGCCGCTGCTCCGCCAGGACGATCCGCGCGTCGCGCGCGCAAGCGGTGGCGGCGCTCGGCGTGATTCAGGATCCGGCGGCGGCGCGCGCGATCCACACCGTGCTGCGCGCGGCGACCGGCGAGGTGCGGCGCGCGGTCATCGAGGCGCTGGTCGCCGAGCGCGATCCGCGCGTCGTGCCGATGCTGGTCGCGGATCCTCGAGGAGAGCCAGCCGCTCGGCAAGGATCACGAGGTCGTGCTCGAGACGATCGAGGCGCTGGGCACGGTCGGCACCGACGCGGCGGTGCCGATTCTCGCGACCATGGCGCAGCGCGAAGCGGTTCTTCGGCGGCAGGAAGCTGCGCGCGCTCAAGGATCGCAGCGTCGACGCGCTGGCGCGAGTGCAGCACCGACAGGCGGCGGCGGCGCTCGAGGACGCCGCCGACGCAGCGGCGACCGGCTACGCTCAAGAAGATCGCCAGGGCGAGGCTCTGATGGAGCAGAACAAGGCCGAAGAGCTGATCCGGCGGCTCGCCGCGGCGCTGCGCGGGACCGAGCTGTACTCGCCGGCCCATCCGCTGGTCCAGCGCGGCATCGACGCGCTGACCGCGACCGCGGTCGAACGGCTGCAGACGCACGCCGTCGATCGTCGATCGGCTTCATCGGCGACGAGGTCGTGGTCGACGGCACGCGCCTGCCGCGCGGGCACGCGCGTCGCTCATCGGCTTCGCGCGCGATCTGCGCGATCGCGGCATCGAGAAGATCACGCTGACCCGCGGCCTGTCGCGCGGCGAGGTCGGGCACCTGGTCGCCGCCTTCACCGACCGCACCTCGCCGGTGCCGCTGCCGGACCGGCTGGCGGCGCGCAGGCGTCCGCAACGTCACGCTCGGCCGCATCGTCGTCGACGAGGTGAGCGACGATCAGGCCGGGATCGCGGCGGCGCGGCGCGTCTACGGCACGGCGGTCGAGACCGCGGAAACGCTCTGGAACGCGGCGAAGGCCGGCGACCAGCCGGATCCCGGCGCGGCGCGGAAGATCATCGACGGCCTGGCGCGCCTGGTCGACGCAGGACCGCACGTCGCTGATGGCGCTGACCGCGCTGAAGAAGCTACGACAACTACACGTTCACGCACATGGTGAACGTGTCGGCGCTCGCGATGGCGCAGGCGCGCTCGCTCAACATCGACGGCCCGCTGCTGCGCGAGTTCGGCTTCGCGGCGCTGATGCACGACATCGGCAAGGTCAACACGCCGCTCGAGGTCCTGAACAAGCCGGGCAAGCTGACCAACGACGAGTTCGACATCATGAAGCGCCACGTCGTCGACGGCGCGCACATCCTGCGGCGCACGCCGGAGATGCCGGCGCTGGCGCCGATCGTCGCGTTCGAGCACCACCTGAAGCAGGACCTGCAGCGGCTATCCCGAGAAGATCGGCAGCCGCAAGCTGAATCTCTGCACGATGATCGTGTCGATCGCCGACGTGTTCGACGCGCTGCGCAGCAACCGGCCGTACCGCGAGGGCATGGCGACCGTCCGCATCCGCAGCATCATGGGCGAGCAGGGCAACCCCGCGTTCAACCAGGCGCTGCTGAAGCGGTTCGTGAACCTGATGGGGCTGTTTCCGGTCGGCAACCTGGTCCGCCTCGACAAGGGCGAGATCGCCGTCGTGACCGCCGAGCACCCGACCGATCCGTTCCGGCCGCAGGTGAAAATCATCGTCGATCGCGTCGGGCGACGACGCTCGAAGAGCCGCTGCTGGCCAACACCTGGGAGCGCGATCGACCGCGGCGAACATCCGCACGCGGTGGTCGAGGCGGTCGATCCGGATTCGACCGACATCGATCCGCTGAAGTATCTCTGATGGCCGAGCTGACCGACGCCCCCGCTCCGCTCGACGCCAGAGAAACGGCGCGGCTGACCGACTTCGCCGCGCGTGCAAGGCCGCGGCGCGCGCGGTCCTGCTCTATCCGACCGGGCCATCCCGCCATCGCCGCCACGCTCGGCCGCATCGCCAGCATCACCGGCGCGCCGGCGCTCGCCGGGTCCGCTGAAGATCAGGGTCCTGCCCGACGGCCTGCTGCTCGACGACCGGCCGCCGGCCCGCGCCGACTCCGCGCTCAGCCGAGCTGGCCACGCTGCTGCACAGCCATCTCATCGGCGAGCTCACGATCCATCCGGCGGCGACGTCGAGGCCTGGCGCACGTTCCTGCTGCTGCTCGGCCGGACGCCGGAGTCGGTGCGCAGCGACGGCGGCATCGCCCGCGTGTGGACGACGATGGCCGGCCGCCACGTCGGAGCTGCGCGAGATCGATTACGCCGAAGTGCTGCGCGAGCGCGCCGGCGGCGATCCGGTGGTGTGGAAGCGCGTGATCGCCAGCTGCCTGCAGGGCAGCTCGTTTCGATCTCGACGAGGCGGGCATCCGCGAGCTGCTCGGCATCGCCGGCGACAGCGAGCAGCTCGCCGACCTGATGGCGTCGCTCGAGAGTCAGCGCGGAGCGCGGCGGCATCGGCCTCAAGACCGCGCGCGCTGCATGCGCATGCTCCGCGGCATCGTCGACGCGGTCTCCGAAGCAGGACCCGGAGCAGCTCGAGCCGGTGCTGAAGAACATGGCGGCGGCGGTCGGCCAGCTGCTCGCCGGAGATGCTGCTGGGCCTGATGGGCCAGCAGGGCGATGACGGAAGGGCCGCAGCTGATGCAGGCCGTCGTCAGCCGGATGATCGGACGCCACGATCTCGCGCTTCGTCGTCGCGGCACGTGATCTCGGGCGACACGTCGACCGATCGGCTCGCGCAGGCGTTCCAGACGCTGGTCCGCGACGAGGGCGAACAGCAGCGCGTGCTGGCGCATGGCGAAAGACGACGTCGCGGCCTCGCCGCTCGGAAGCACCGAGGGCTTCGAGTCGGTCTGGAACAACGTCGCGGAAAAGCTGCTGACGTCGTATTCGACGAGCCGTTCGTGTCGGACGCGTACGGCAAGGAGCTGTCGGGCGCGCGAACCAAGGCGATCGAGGTGGAAGGCGTGAGCGACGATCCGCCGGAGCGCATCGGCGCCTGGCTCGAGCACGATTGCGACCACCGCCGCTGCGCGCCCTCGACCTCGACGCTGATGATCGATCTGCTGCGGATCGAGCAGGACGAGGATCGGTGGCGCGAGCTGATGAAGCCGCTGGTCGGCCTGATCGAGGATCTGCTGCTGGTCGGCGACTTCGACGCCGCGCGCGGAGCTGATCGCCGTGCTGGTCGGCGAAGGCGGCGGCGCCGGCTCGACGGCGCGCCGGCAGATCGCGCTGACCGCGATCGACGTGCTGATCGCCGGCTCGATGATGCGGCACGTCACGACCCACCTCGCGACGATCGACGAGGCGCAGTTCGAGCGCGTCAAGGCGATGTGCGTGTCGCTCGGCGAGGTGCTGGTGCGGCCGCTGGCCGAGGCGCTGTCGGTGGAGGAGCGGCCGCGCACGCGCGAGCGCCTGACCGCCGATCCTGCTGGCGTTCGGATCGGTCGGCCGCCGGACGATCGAACGGCTGAAGAACTCGCAGAACCCGGCGGTGCGCCGGACGGCGATTCACCTGATGCGGCAGTTCGGCGGCAGCGAGGCGCTGCCGGACCTGACCGAGCTGCTCGACGACAACGAGCCGCAGGTGCAGCGCGAAGCGGTGCGCGCGATTCTCAACATCGGCACCGACGCGGCCTACCGCATTCTCGAGCAGGCGCTCGCCGGCGGCACCGACGCGGTCGCGCGACGCGATCATGCAGTCGATCGGCCTGGTGCGCGACGAGCGGGCGACGCCGCTGTTCGCCTACATCCTCGGGCACATCGATCATCGCGGCGCGCTCGCTGCCGGTCTACCTGCGCGCGATCGAGTCGCTCGGCGCGCTGCGCGACCCGGGCGGCATCGCGCCGCTGCGCGACGCGCTCTACAAGGGCGAGTGGTGGGCGCCGCGCGCGCACCGCGCGCGCTGCGCGCGCGCCGCGGCCGCGGCGCTGGCGCGCATCGGCACGCCCGACGCGCTCGCGCGTGCTCGACGAAGCGGTCGCCCGCGGCATCGCGCGGCGTCCGCTCGGCCGCGCGCGCGCAGCTCGTCACATCCGCGCGCGCGCCGTCCGGCGCGCGCCACGAGGCGAGGCGACGCATGAGCGCGCCCGCGTTTCCAGCTCGCCGACGAGCTGCTCCGCGCGCTTCGCCGCGTCGCTCCGCTCGGCGCAGCTCTACTCGCCGGGCCATCCGATCATCGGCGCGCAACCTCGAGTCGCTGTCGGCCGCGTTCCAGATGCTGCACGGCCTGCAGCCGACGGTCACCATCGGCCTGGTCGGCGACGAAGTGATCGTCGACGACATGCCGATGGCCAAGGCCGACACGCTCGGCCCGTTCGTCCGCCGGCTGCAGCAGGCGGGCGTCGAGCGGATCACCATCGACCGCGGCGTCACGCTCGACGGAGATCACCGACGTTCCTCGCGGCGATCACGACCATCGACGCGCGCACACGGCGAGGCGGCGCGAGACGTTTCCCGACGATCGCGCACATCCGCGTCGGCCGGGTCACGGTCGAGCAGCGCGTCGAGGGCAGCCTGCACCGACATGGCGACGATCAAGCGGCTCTACAGCGACGCCGTCTCGGTCGGCCGGCGACGTGTGGACAGCGCCGCAGACCGAGGGGCAGCCCGACGCCACCGCCGCGCGCTCGATGATCGACGGCCTCGCCCAGGCGGTCGCCCAGAACCGCACCGCGCTGCTCGCGCTGACGACGCTGAAGAACTACGACAACTACACGTTCACGCACATGGTGAACGTCTCGATCCTGACGATGGGGCAGGCGCGCGGGCTCGGCATCGACGGACCGCTGCTGCGCGAGTTCGGCCTCGCCGGCGCTGATGCACGACATCGGCAAGGTGCGCACGCCGCTCGAGATCCTCAACAAGCCCGACAAGCTGACCGACGACGAGTTCGTCGATCATGAAGCGGCACGTCGTCGACGGCGCCGAGATCCTGCGGATGACGCCGGACGTGCCGGCGCTGGCGCCGGTCGTCGCGTTCGAGCACCACCTGCGCGTCGACGGATCGGGCTACCCGAGCGGCGTCAGCGCGATCGTCGCTCAACATCGGCACCATGCTGTGCAGCATCGCCGACGTCTACGACGCGATGCGATCGCAGCGCGCACTACCAGCAGGCGTTCCCGACCGATCGCATCCTCGCCGTGCTGAAGCGCAACGACGGCACGCAGTTCGATCAGCATCTCGTGCGCCGCTTCGTGCAGCTGATCGGCATCTATCCGGTCGGCAACCTGGTGCGCCTCAACACCGGCGAAGTGGCCGTGGTGATGAACGTCTACGCGCCCGGATCCCTATCGGCCGCACGTCCGCGTGCTGATCGATCGCGACGGCAAGCGGATCGACCTGCCGTACGAGATCAACCTGTGGGAGACGAGCGAGGATCCGCAGCGCCCCGCGTCGGTCGTCGCGCCGCTCGACCCGGCCGACTATCAGTTCGACCCGCTGCTCCTGATGTAACATTTCGCAGAGTGAAGATTCACGTGCGTGATCGCCGCCGCCGCGGCCGCGGTCCTGTTCGCGCCTCGATCGCAGGCCGCGCCGCAGCCGCCGCCGAAGCTCGCCGTCGTCGATCGTCGTGGATCAGATGCGCGCGGACTACGTCGATCGCTTCAACGGCGAGTGGACCGGCGGCCTCAAGCGCATGGTGGCGCAGGGCGCCTGGTTCCAGCAGGCGGCGTATCCGTACCTGACGACGGTGACCTGCGCCGGGCACGCGACGATCTCGACCGGGATCGTTCCCGCACGTCCACGGCGTCTTCCAGAACGCGTGGTGGGATCGCGAGGCGCGCAAGCAGATGACGTGCACCGAGGATCCGAAGGCGAAGGACATCGGCTACGGCGTGCCGGTCACCGGCGGCGACAGCGCGTACCGCCTCCAGGTGCCGACCTTCAGCCGATCAGATGCGCTCGCAGCCGCAAGGCGCACGTCGTCTCGCTGTCGCTCGAAGGCGCGCAGCGCGATCATGCTCGGCGGACACGGCGGCGACGCGGTCACCTGGCTGACCGAAACGCTCGACGGCTGGGAAACGGCCGCGGGCTACTCGGAAACCGGGGTGCCGGCGGTGAAGGCGTTCATCGACGCGAACCCGATCGCCGCCGACTTCGGCAAGACGTGGGACGCGCAGCCTGCCGGCCGCCTCGTCATCCGCGGCGCCGACGACGGCGCTCGGCGAAGCGCCGCCGCCGGGCTGGACGCGCAGCTTCCCGCATCGTGCTGAAAGGCACGGCCGACCAGACGGACTGCACGCTACTTCGCGCCAGTGGGAGCGCAGCCCGTTCGCCGACGCGTACCTCGGACGATTCGCCGACGGCGCTCGTGCAGTCGCTGCAGCTCGGGCAAGCACGACGGCACCGACGTGCTCGCGATCAGCTTCTCGAGCCCCGACCTCGTCGGCCACGCGTTCGGGCCGCGCAGCCACGAGGTGCAGGACATCTACGCGCACCTGGACAAGACGCATCGGCACGCTGTTCGATCAGCTCGACGCGATGGTCGGCAAGGATCAGTGGGTCGCGGGGCTGAGCGCCGATCACGGCGTGCACGCCGATTCCCGAGCAGCTCGTCGCCGCGGGCAAGGACGCCGGCCGCATCAACGGCGGCGCGATCGTCGACGCGATCGAGCAGGTGTTGAGGCCGGCGCTCGGCGAGGGACGGCCACATCGATCGTGCTCAACACCAACGACATCTACTTCGAGCCGGGCGTCTACGACAAGATCCTCAAGTCGCGCCAGCTGACCGACCGTCGGTCATCGCGGCGATCGCAGGCGCAGCCCGGGATCCAGCGCGTGTTCCGCAGCGAAGAGATCCGCGGCGCGGCCAGCGTCGAAGGATCCGCTCACTGCGCGCGGCGGCGCTCAGCTACTTTCCCGGACGCAGCGGCGATCTGGTGTTCGCGACCAAGCCGGGCTGGATGATCTCGCCGCTCGGCACGCACGCACGGATCGGCGAACGCCCGACGATCAGCGCGTGCCGATCCTGTTGCTGCGGACGCGGCGTCAAGCCCGGCACGTATCAGGACGCGGCGACGCCTGCCGATCTCGCGCCGACACTGGCCGCGCTGTCGGGGCTGGCGATGAAGGCGGAAGGACATCCGCTGCCGTGCGCATGCAGTAGACGCCAGGACACCGCGTTCTCTCGCATCGCGTGCTGTCGGTGGTGCGGCGCATTCCGCCGGGGCGCGTCGCGTCGATACGGCGAGGTCGCCACGCTCGCCGGACGCCCGCGCGCGCGCGCGCCGTCGGCAACATCATGCGCGGCTGCGGCCGGCCCGACGTCCCGTGCCACCGCGTGATCGCCGCCGGCGGACGGCTCGGCGGCTACGGCGGCAGCGAGGTGCTGAAGCGATCGCTGCTCGTGGCGGAAGGCATCGTCGTCGTCGGGCTCGCGGATCCGCGACCTGGACCGCGTCCGCTGGCAGCCTCGCGGAAAGCTGAGAGACGTCAGAACGTAGAAGTCTGAAATCTGAAGTCAGAAATCTGAACTTCCCGTTTTCCCCGTATCTCCTTACGTGGCCGCCCCAAAGCAACGCCCCCCGATCCCCTTCCCGTCTAAGGACATGACGGTGGATCTTGTTGCGAGAATCCAGGCGGGAGACGTCGACGCGTTCGAAGACGCTCTACCGGCAGCACAGCGCGAGAATCTACACGCTGGCCAGCCGCATGGCCGGCTCGCCTGAGGACGGCGAGGACCTGCTTCAGGAAATCTTCCTGCAGGCCTACCGGAAGCTGGGCAGCTTCAAAGGGGACTCGGCGCTCGGCACGTGGCTCTACCGCCTGGCGCTCAACCACTGCCTCGATTTCGTGCGCAGCCGGCAGGCGAAGATGAACAAGCTGACCGAAACGCTGGACGCCGAGACCTCGTTCGAGCCGACCGCGCGCCGCGAGACGCCGATCGCGCGGATGGACCTCGAGCGCGCGGTCGAGCGGCTGCCGGAAGGCTGCCGCGAGGCGTTCGTGCTGCACGACGTCGAAGGGTTCGATCACAAGGAAGTCGGCCGACCTGCTCGGCATCGCGGAAGGGACGTCGAAGTCGCAGGTGTTCAAGGCGCGGCTGAAGCTGCGCGGGTTTCTGCGCGGCAATACGGTAACCATGCATCCGAACGACACGACCCTCAACGACTACGTCGACGGCTCGCTCGGTGCCGGCCGAACGGCCGGCGTCGACCAGCACCTGGCGGCCTGCGCGGCGTGCCGGCAGCTGGTCGACGACCTGCGCGACATCCTCCGCGCGGCCGGCGAGCTCGAGCTGCGCGAGCCGCCGGTGCGCGCGTGGTCGCGCCTCGAGCGGGCGATCAAGATGGAGCAGGAGCACGCGCGGCGCGACGCGCGCGGGCCGTGCGTGCCGGCGCCGGCGCCGCCGGAAGCCGGGCGATCGGCCCGGATGCTCGGCCTGTCGCTCGCCGCGCGCGGCGGCGCTCGTGCTCGCGACGGCCGTCGGCCTGCGCTACGCGCCGGCGCGCGGCGACGCCGGCCGCGCCAGCGACGCCGGCCGCGCGCGGGCGGCGCGGCGCGAGTCGATCGAGACCGAGCTGCGGCAGGCCGAAGCGCACTACGAGAACGCGATCAAGGGGCTCGAGGCGATCGCCAGCAGCGAGCAGAGCGAGCTCGATCCGCGGACCGCGGCGACGCTGCAGAAGAATCTCGCGGTCATCGACCAGGCGATCAGCGAAAGCCGCGCGGCGGTGCGCGCGCAGCCGGCCAGCGAGCCGGCGCAGCAGAGCCTGATCGAAGGATTCAAGACCAAGATCGGGCTGCTGCAGGACACCGTGGCGCTGATCAACGAAATGCGCAAAGGCAACGAGGCGGGCGCGGCGCGCATCGCCTCCGGCCTCAAACAAAAGGGCAACTGACATGCGACTCACAGCGCCGTTCGTGATTGCCGGGCTCGTCTTCGTGGCGGCGCCGGCCGCGGCCCAGGACGACGGACACCGGATCGTGGTCCGCGACGTGGTCCGCGACGACGCGGGCCGGCGCCTACCAGGGCGCAACAACGGCCCCGAGCAGACCGAGCGCTTCTCGCGCAAGGTGAAGATCGGCCGCGACGGCCGCTTCAGCCTCTCCAACATCTCCGGCGACATCATCGGTCACCGCCGGATCGGGCGACGAGGTGTCGATCGAGGCGGTCAAGCGGACGCGCGGCGACAAGAGCGAGCTGGGCGACGTGCAGATCATCGTCGACGACCGCGCCGCGGCGCGTCGACGTCCAGACCGAATCACGGACAGAACGCGGACGCGACCGGAACCGCCGCGGCGACTCACGTATCGGTCGACTACACCGTGACGCTGCCGGCGTCGGCGTCGGTCGATCTCCATTCGGTGTCCGGCATCGATCAAGGCGACCGGCGTCCACGGCTCGCTGCGCGGCGAGACGATCAGCGGCGACGTGACGATCACCGACGCGCCGCAAGCTCGAGGCCGCCAAGACCGTGTCGGGCGACGTGTCGCTGACCGGCGTCACCGCCGACGGCGACCTCACCGCGACGCAGCGTGAGCGGCAACGTGCGCGCCAAGGGCTGAAGGCGCGCGGCCTCGATCTGGGCTCGGTCAGCGGCGACATCAACGTCAGCGACGCGACCTGCGAGCGCCTGGGCGTCAAGATCCGTGAGCGGCGGCGTCGAGATACGCCGGCGGGATTGCCAGGGCGGCCGCTACGAGATCAACGCGCACTCGGGCACGGTGCGGCTGCGTGCTCGCCAACCCGGCCGGCTTCGAGCTGAACGCCAACAGCTTCAGCGGATCGATCCGATCCGAGCTGCCGCTGACGATCGGCGGCGATTCGGCGCGCCGCGAACGATCAGCCCGCGCGGCCGCCGCGGCCCGGTCAACAACCATGCCGATGCGCGCGACCTTCGGCGACGGCAGCGCCACCGCTGGTCGTGCGGACGTTCAGCGGCGACATCATCATCTCGAAGCGGTGACCTGGGGCGCGCTCCACGCGCCGCTCCCCGTTGCCGGCGTGGGCACCAGCTCGCCGCGAGCGCCTGGCGGCGGTCGCTCCCTGGACCCGCGAGCACATCCGCCGACGGGATTCCATACACTGACGGTCTGCCTCATTGCGTGACCGCGCCACGGTTTGGCTATCTCATGCGTGGCATTTTCCTCGCTAACTTGATGAGTATAATCAGCAGGTCAGTACCCATTCTGGCAGTTCTCTGGAGGCGGGAATGAAACGATTAGTTCTCGTCGGAGCTCTCGTCGGCGCCGTGGCGTCGGTACCGGCCTTCGCGCAAGCGACAGACGCCAAGAAACCGGCCAGCGTCTTCCGAGACGGGCGGACGCAGGCCGGCCATACGGCCCCGAAGGCGCAGCCGCCGACCGAGTCCGCGACCGGTCCCGACGGCCAGATGACGCTCGGAACGGTGCACATTCCGAAGGCGGTCAAAGCCGACGGCAAGGCGCTGGCGGCCGGCACCTATCAGGTGCGCCTGACGCCCCAGAGCCGCGACGCCGGACGCGAAGGGTCAGACCGCCTCGCTCGAGCGCTGGGTCGAGTTCGTGAAGGGCGGCAAGGTCGCGGGCCGCGAAGTCGTGACGATCATCCCGCAGTCCGAGATCGACAAGGTCCAGAAGGACACGCCGCCGCACGCCAACGCCTCGAAGGTCGAAACGCTCAAGGGCGGCGACTACGTCGCGGCTCTGGATCAACAAGGGCGGCAACCACTACCTGGTGCACTTCCTCGCGTAACACGCCGGAGGCAGGATCAGGAGGCAGGAGTCGGCAGGAGCAGGCCACGCTGCTCGTCTTTCCCGCCCGTCCTGCCTGCCTCCAGCCCGCCTCCCGCCCCCGTCGTCAGACCGCCATCACGTCGAACTGCTCGTGATGGAGCTGGACGTCGGCCTTGACGGTGACGTCCTTGCCGATCGACTGCCGCAGGTCCTTCAGCACCGCGCTCTCCTCTTCCTTCAGCGCGCGCGCGATGTCCGGGTTCACGCGCAGCAGCAGCCGGTGGCCGTTGAGGTCGGGCCGACCTTCTTCACCTCGCTCAGGATCTCGTAGCAGATCGTCGAGCTCGACTTGATCGACGCCGGTGCCCGAGCAGTACGGGCACGGCTCGGTCAGCACGCGCTCGAGGCTCTGCTTGACGCGCTTGCGCGTGATGATGACCAGCCCGAAGTCCGACACCTGCAGCGCCTTGGACGGCGACCGATCCTTCTGCAGCTCCTGCTCGACCGCCTGGAGGACCTTCTGGCGGTTCTTCTTGTCCTCCATGTCGATCAGGTCGAGCACGATGATGCCGCCGAGATCGCGCAGCCGGACCTGGCGGACGATCTCCTTCACCGCCTCGAGGTTGGTCTTGACGATCGTGTCCTCGAGCCGGCCGCTGGTCTTCTTGCCGACGTAGCGGCCGGTGTTGACGTCGATCGCGACCAGCGCCTCGGTCTGGTTGATGACGATCGAGCCGCCGGACTTCAGCCACACCTTGCTCTTCGAGCGCCTTGTCGATCTCGGCCTGCACGCCGTACTCGTCGAAGATCGGATACGGCTTCGAGTAGAGCTTCACCTTCGGGCGCCAGGCTCGGCATGATCGCGCTCGATCAGCTCCGAGCACGCGCTGGTATCTCCTGCGCGTTGTCGATGCGGATCGCCTGGAAGTCCTCGGTCAGCAGATCGCGCAGCAGCCGGCTGACGATGCTCTGCTCCTGGAACAGGACGGCCGGCGCGCGCGACGACTCCGTGCGCTGGCGGATCTCGGTCCAGATCTTGTGGAAGGCCTCGAGGTCGCTGAGGATGTCCTCCTTCGGCCGGCCGCTCGCCGCGGTGCGGATGATCACGCCGCCGGTGAAGCCGTGCGCCTCGCGGAACTCGCGGACGATGCCGCGCAGCCGGCTCGCGCTCGTCGCGCGACTCGATCTTGCGCGACACGCCGATGTGATCGACGGTCGGCATGAACACCAGGAACCGTCCCGGCATCGTCACGTGCGAGGTGAGGCGCGCGCCCTTGGTGCCGAGCGGCTCCTTGACGACCTGGACGACGATCTCCTGGCCTTCCTTGAGCAGCTCTTCGATCTTCTGGGTCGGCGCGATCCCGACGGTCGCGCTCCGGCCGGCCGCGGCCGCCGCCGCCGTTGCCGCCGGTGGCGCCGCCGCCCTCCTCGTCGTCGTCGCCGGCGAGCTTGTCGAACTCGTCCAGCGTGTCGATGACGTCGGCGACGTAGAGGAAGCCGTCGCGCTCGAGGCCGAGATCGATGAAGGAGGACTGCATGCCGGGCAGGACTTTCGAGACCCGGCCCTTGTAGACGTTGCCGACGACGCCGCGGTGGCGTTCGCGCTCGACGAAGATTTCGGCGACCAGGTCGTCCTCGAGAATGGCCACCATCGTCTCGTGGCCGTTCGAGGAGACGATCATCTCCTTGTTCATCACGAACTCCTGCACGCAGGCCTGAGATCGGCTCGTCGGCTGGAGCGCGAGACCTTCAGCCGTCTGCGCGTTAGTTCGTGAATCTGCGCATGCGGACGTTGAGCACCAGCCCGAAGCCCGCGAGCGTCGCGATCATCGACGATCCTCCGTAGCTCATGAGCGGAAGCGTGAGTCCTTTGACGGGCGCCAGCCCTGCCGACATGGTGATGTTGTAGACCACCTGGAAGGTGAAGCTGGCGAGCACGCCAAGCACGAGTACGACCCGAGCCGGTCCTTGGCCAGCCGTGCCGCCTCGAGCGCGCGCAGAATCACAAACAGATACAGACCGAGCGCCACCAGGACGCCGCGCAAAACCCTGCTCCTCGGCCAGCACCGAGAAGATGAAATCGTTGTGGGCCACCGGCAGGAAGCGCAGTTGCCCCTGCGTCCCCTGCTTGAAGCCCTTGCCGGTGAGCCCCCGGATCCGACGCGTGATGCGCGCCTGAATCTGCTGGTAGCCGGCGCCTTTCGCATCCTGTGACGGGTCGAGGAACGTCGAGATACGGGATTTCTGGTAGTCCTTGAGCGCGAACTTCCACGCGACCGGCGCCGCGAGAAGCAGACAGAGGAACATCAGGCCGAAGATGCGCATGCGCATCCCGGCCAGATAGGCGACCGCGAAGAACACCGGCAGCAGCGTGACCGCCGTGCCGAGGTCCGGCTCCTTGGCGATGAGGATCGAGCGGAATGGCGGTCAGCACCGCCGCCGATGGCGAGATCGGTCCACGACGGCGTGCCGCGGTTCTCGCCGAAGAACTTGGCGAGCACCAGCGCCACGCCGACCTTGGCGAACTCCGACGGCTGCAGGTTGAAGACCCGGAGCGGAATCCAGCGCCGCGCGCCCATCTGCACCATGCCGAAGAACAGGACGTGAGAGCAGCAGCGCGCACAGCCCGATGTAGATCAGGTGCGACTTGTCGGTGAAGGTGCGATAGTCGAGCGTCAGCATGAACAGCATCGCGCCCAGGCCGAGCACGATGGCGTAGAGCTGGGTGATGTACAGGCGCGACATCGCCCGGGTCGGATCGGCGGTGGTGCTGTTGATCATCACCACGCCCAGCGCGCAGAGCGCGAGGATGGCGATGACCAGCGCCCAGTCGATGTGGTGATAGAGGCGTCGTTCGAACATCTACGGTCTACGTTCTACGTTCGTCGTTCTGCGTCTCCTATTGTCCGATCCAGATCCGGCGAGTTCTCAATTCGTAATTCTTGGTTCTACTGTCCGCCGGCCAGCCGGGTGCCGCCATGCCCGTCGGGTCGCTGAAATCGGTGGAAATCGGTCGGGCGATCGGCAGCGCCCATCCTTCTTGCGCGAAAAACGTCTCGAGGATGTGATGCGTCGACGCGCCGCGGCGTTCGCCGCCGTGAATCCCGTGCTCGAGCGAACACGACGCCGGCGATCTTCGGGTTGTCGCGCGGCGCGAAGAACACGAACCAGCCGTTGTCGCGCAGATCCTTGGTGGTCTTGCCGGCGGCCACGCGCCTTGGCCTGATTCGAGATCACCTGCGCGGTCCCGGTCTTGCCCGAGACGTCGCTAGCCGGCAATCCGGGCGCGGCCGCCGGTGCCGCCGCTGATTGACCACCATCCACAGGCCGTCGCGAATCGCCTGCAGCTTGGCCGGATCGATGCTCGATCCGCGATTGCGGCGGCGGCGGCGGCACCGCTTCCAGCCCGTGTCCTGTCGTCCACCGCCTTGAGCAGATGCGGCGTCACGCGCGTGCCGCCGTTGGCGAGCGTCGCCATGTAGACCGCCATCGAGACCGGCGTCAGCGCGACCGCGCCCTGGCCGATCGCCGACCGAGATCGTTTCGCCGGCGTACCACTTCTCGTGGCATCGCTCGACGCTTCCACTCGGTCGACGGCACGAGCCCTGCACTCTCGTTCGGCAGGTCGATGCCGCTCTTCACGCCGAGGCCGAGCAGCGTCGCCCACTTGTTGATCTTGTCGATGCCGACCATGTTGCGCGACGGTGTAGAAGTAGACGTCGCACGACTGCTCGATCGCGTGGCGCAGATCGATCGTGCCGTGGCCGCCCTTCTTCCAGCACTTGGAACGATCGGCCCGTAGAAGTTGGCGTGGCCCGGCGCAGCTGCGCGTGGAAGTCCGGCGTGATGATGCCCTCTTCGAGCCCGGCCAGCGCCACCGCCATCTTGAACGTCGATCCGGGCGAATAGCGCCCTGAATCGCGCGGTCGCTGCAGCGGCTTCAGATCGTCGGTGTTGAGCGACGCCCAGGTCGCGCGGTCGACGCCGGCGGCGAAGGCGTTCGGGTCGTAGGCCGGCACGCTCGTGAACGCGAGCACGTCGCCGTTGCTCGGATCGAGCACGACCGACGCGCCGTTGAAGCCCGACGCCTTGAAGGCGTCCTCGACGCTCTGCTGCAGGTCGGCGTCGATCGTCAGCTGCAGGCGCTTGCCTTCGGTCGGCGGATCCTCGTCGAGCATCCGGATTTCGCGCCCGACGCTGTTGACGACCACGCGCCGCGCGCCGTCGTCGCCCATCAGCATGCGCGTTGTAGACCTTCTCGATGCCCGCCTGGCCGACGATGTCGCCGCTCTTCAGGCCGTCGCTGTCGGTGACCTGCGCGTCGCTCACCTCGCCGACGTAGCCGAACAGGTGCGCCGCCATCGCCTCCGGATACTGCCGCGTCGGCACCTGCTCGACGACGATGTCCGGCAGCTCGAAGTCGAGGCGCGCGCGCCTTGACCGCCGCCACCTGCGCGAGCGTCGCGTCCTGCACCACCATGATCGGCCGATACGACGGCTCGCGGCGATGGCGGTCGACGATCTGACGCACGCCGGCTTCGTCGATGCCGAGCGCCGCGGCGAGCAGGCGCACCGTGCGGTTCAGATCCTTGGTGTGCTCGCGCACGATCGAGATGCTGTAGGAGCGGCGGTTCTCGACCAGCACCTTCAGGTCGCGGTCGAACACGATGCCGCGCGGCGCCGCGCAGCGCGAGCGTCCGCTGATGGTTGTTCTCCGCCATCTCCTCGAACTTGCGCGTGCTCGACGACCTGCAGCACCCAGAACCCGACGGCGAGCACCGTGAAGATGCCGATGATGGCGTACTGCAGGATCGAGAGGCGAGTCGTGGCGCGGCGACGGTCTTCAGCCATGACAGTTCATTTTACGGGTTCATCGGCGCAGTCGGGACTTTCCGGCGCGACGCCGTTCCACCGCTCCAGGTAGAAGCTCGACCAGCTGGAACGCCACCACGCCGACGACGGCGTTGGCGGTCGCCTGGCCGGCGACCGCCGGCATACGGCATCGCCGAAATGCCGCAGGTCCAGCAGCACGTACAGACCCATGAACACGACCGCGTGCAGCACCGTGGCGCCGAAAAACACGACGAACCGCGGCAGCGACGCCGTCACGATGAACTGCGTGCCGATGATGCCGGCCAGAAAGCCGACGAGCGTCTTGGCCAGGCCGCCGATGCCGATCACGCTGCTCGACAGCGCGTCCTGCACCAGCCCGGCGAACGGCGCCCGACAGCAGCCCGGTCGCCGGCCCGGACGTCAGCGCCACGTAGACCACGACGACCAGCACCAGGTCCACGGCCACCGATCCCCGCACGAGAAAGCGCGCGGCCGTGGTCTGCAGCGCCAGCGCGACCGCAACCGCCAGGATCACGCCGATGGCTTTCACTGACGGGCCTTCAGCGGCTTCGCGCGCCGGCGTCGGCGTCAGCACGACCAGCACCTCTTCGAGCGACCGAAAATCGACCGCCGGCTTGATCGTGATCCGCTTGTACGAGCCGCCGCGCGTCTCGATCGACTTCGACGCTGGCCGATGATGAAACCCTTCGGATAGATGCCGTCGATGCCCGACGTCACCACGACGTCGCCGACCACGACGTCCGCACACTTCCGAGACGTATTCCAGGCGCAGCCGGTCGTCCCGCCGCCGACGACCACGCCCTGCGCGCGCGTGCGTTCGATGATCGCGCCGGCCGCCGCGTTGCGGTCGATCGAGCAGCTGGACTTTCGCCGACGCGCCGGCTCGGCACGACCAGCCGCCCGACGATCGCCCGCGGGCGCGATGACCGACATGTCGGCGCGGACCCCGTCGCGCGTGCCCTTGTCGATGGTCAGCGTCCGGAAATCGGGCGTCGCCGCGGCGCCGATGATCTGCGCGGCCGACGGTGTTGCAGGGTCAGCTGCTCGCGCAGATCGAGCAGCCGCTCGAGCCCGCGCGTCCGATCCGCCAGCGCGCGCTGCTCCTGGACCGCGACCTGCGCGGCGGCGAGATCGCGCTTGCAGCGCGTCGTTCTCGACCTTGAGGTGCCGCAGCCCGATGTAGCCGGTCCACACCTGGCGGATGCCGAGAACCCGCCCGACAGGCCGCGCTGCACTTCCGAGAACGACGCCGAAGGTGACCGCCTCGATGACCGGCACGCCCGACTTCGCGAGTTCACCTGCGCGGAGATGAGCAGAATCGTGGCCGAGGATCACCGCGAGGAACAGATAGCCGGATCGCTGACGGATGTCGAGTGGCACGACGCCACCGTTGAGAGGACGCAACGGACACAACGGGAAAGCCGGTTCTACCGTGGTGTCCCTGGTGTCCTTGTGCTGTCGGCGTTTCAGCCATGCTAGTCGATCGAAATCTTCCGCAGCAGGTTGAAGTCCGACAGCATCTTGCCGGCGCCGAGCACGACCGACGACAGCGGATCCTCGGCCATCGCCAGCGGCAGGCCGGTTTCCTCGCGCAGCCGCTTGTCGAGGTTCTTCAGCATCGAGCCGCCGCCGGTCAGGACGATGCCGCGGTCGACGATGTCGGCCGACAGCTCGGGCGGCGTGCGCTCGAGCGCGACGCGCACGGCGTCGACGATGACGTTGACCGTCTCGGCCAGCGCCTCGCGGATCTCTTCGTCGGTGATGGTGATCGTCTTCGGCACGCCTTCGATCAGGTGCCGCCCCTTGATCTCCATCGTCATCCGCTCTTCGAGCGGGAAGGCGGAGCCGATCTCCATCTTGATCGCCTCGGCCGTGCGCTCGCCGATGAGCAGGTTGTACGGTCTTCTTGATGTACTGGATGATCGCCTCGTCCATCTCGTTGCCGGCGACGCGCACCGCCTTGCTGTAGACGATGCCGGCGAGCGAGATGACGGCGATGTCGGTCGTGCCGCCGCCGATGTCCACGATCATGTTGCCCGACGGTTCGGTGATCGGCATGCCGGCGCCGATCGCCGCCGCCATCGCCTCCTCGACCAGGTGCACCTCGCTCGCCTTGGCGCGGTAGGCGCTGTCCTTGACCGCGCGCTTCTCGACCTGCGTGATCTCGGACGGGCACGCCGATGACGATGCGCGGCCGGACCCAGACGTTGCGGTTGTGCGCCTTCTTGATGAAGTAGGTCAGCATCTTCTCGGTGACCTCGAAGTCGGCGATGACGCCGTCCTTCATCGGCTTGATGGCGACGATGTTGCCCGGGCGTGCGGCCGAGCATGTCCTTGGCGTCCTTGCCCGACCGCCTCGACGCGGCCGTTGACCTTGTTGATGGCGACGATCGACGGCTCGTTGACGACGATGCCCTTGCCCCGCGCGTAGACGCAGGTGTTGGCCGTGCCGAGGTCGATGGCCAGATCACTCGAGAACAGCGACAAGCATCGAACGAAGACTCAAACAAGGCTCCTTCGAGCCAGGACGCGCGTGCGTGATGTGAGCCCGCCCGCGTCATGTTATCGGCAGGTATGCGGCTGGCGGCCTGAATACCGTTCTTGCCCGGATCTTTGACCTGATACATCGCGGCTTGTCCGCGGCCTGAATCAGCTCATCGGACGGAAGCGGCGCCACGTCGGGGCAGGGTGGCAACGCCGACGGAGGCAGTCAGATGGATGGTCAGCTCGCTCGCCGGTCAGGAAGATGTGGTCGGCAATCCGCTCACGGATGCGCTCGCCGACTGCGTAGGCGCCCGTCGGCGCCGGTGTCGGGCAGAATCAGGGCGAACTCGTCGCCGCCGAATCGCGCCACGACGTCGGTTTCCGCGCGCTGCCGCGAATCACGGTCGCGGCCTCGACGAGCGCCCGGCTGCCGAACAGATGGCCGTGGGTATCGTTGATCGACTTGAACCCGTCCAGGTCGATGAACAGGAGCGATAGCGGCCGGCCGCTGCGCGACGCTCGCTTCGTCTCGCGACGGAGAACCTGGTTCATGTAGCGGGAATTGTAGAGCCGCGTGAGGTCGTCGGTGACCGACAGCGCCTCGGCGCGCTTCAGCTGCATCGCGTTGTCGAGCGCGACGGCGGCCGGTTCGAGCAGCATGCGAATGGCGCGGAGGACGCCGGGCGAGGCCGCGGCTGGCGCGACGACGGCTCGGATCCATGGCGATGACCGCACCGATCCGCCGGCCCCGGCACGCCAGCGGCAACCCCACGACCGTCCCGACCGCGTCGGCGCGGATGCGTTCGTCCGACCGGAGGCTGGCGGTGAGGAACTCTTCGCCGTGGTGCATCACCCACTGAGCGATCTGCTCGAGCGCCGAGCCGAATTCGGGTGCCGAGCTCCCGGTTGGTGAGAACCGTCAGCTGCCCGGTCGGCTCGGCGGCAACCACGCGCCCAACTCTGCGCGGGACCCAGGTCGCCGCGCGCTCCACGATGAACCCGCCGACCTTCTCCGGGTCGAGCGAGGCGCTGACCGCCCGCATGATGTCGAGGGAGCGCGTCCCGTCGTTCGACGCGGCTGCGCAGCGCACGCTGCAGTCCGCGGAGCCGGGCGGCCAGGTCCCGGGCAGGTTGCACGGTAAAGGTGACGGGCGTCCGCCGGATCCGCCGTGCGGCGCTGCCGTTGGAGAGGTTCGTCGCCCGACCTGCTGGTGGCATCCTGAAGGGTTAGACGCCTTTCCGTAAGTTCTTCAATACACTGACAATAGTACCATACGGCGGCCGTAACTGCTTGCCACGCCGTAAGTTCATGGCATACCATCAGGGTTTCCCGAGGAACAATAAATGACGATGCTCGATCGGATGCGCCAGCCACCGGAACTGGCTCAAGTGGAGCCTGGCCATGGTGTGCGTGGCGATGGTCATCTTTTTCATCCCGAACTTCCGTGAGGAACCCCGGCGGCAACGCTGTCGGCGAGCAGCGCCGTCGCCGTCGTCGAGGGACGCGAAATCGCGGCGACGAGTTCCAGCGGACCTATCAGGCGCAGCTCCAGGCGTACTCGATCGGCATACGGCGCCAACATGAACGACCAGCTGCTGAAGCAGCTCGGCATCGAACAGCAGATCCTGCAGCAGATGGTCGACGAGCGCGCCGCGCTGGCCGAAGCCGACCGCGCTCGGCATCACCGTCAGCGACGAAGAAGTGCGGCAGCGCATCCTCGCGATGCCGGCGTTCCAGGAGAACGGCGCGTTCATCGGCGAGCAGCGCTACCAGCAGCTGCTCGCGCATGCAGCGGCCGCCGATGACGCCGTCGGACTTCGAGGACAACGGTCCGCCGCGCGCTTGCCGGTCGAGAAGCTGCGCGGCCTCGCTGACCGACTGGCTCGTCGGTGCCCGACAAGGAGCTCGAGCAGGAATACCGCCGCCGCAACGACAAGGTGAAGCTCGCCGTCGTCAGCTTCACCGCCGACAGCTTCCGGCCGGACGTGACCGCCACCGACGCCGAGGTCGCCGAGCCATTTCGAAGCGCACAAGGACGACTTCAAGATTCCCGGAGAAGCGCAAGATCCGCTACCTGCTGCTCGACGTCGAAGCGATCCGGGCGAAGATCGGTGGTGCCGGCCGGCGGACATCGAGCGCGCCTACAACAGCAGCATCGAGCAGTACACGACGCCGGAACAGGTGCGCGCCAGCCGCATCCTGCTCAAGACCGAAGGCAAGGACGACGCGGCGGTCGAAGGCCAAGGCCGAGGACGCTGCTCAAGCAGGCGAAGGCCGGCGCCGACTTCGCGGAGCTGGCGAAGAAGAATTCGCGAGGACGAGGCGAGCGCGAAGAACGGCGGCGACCTCGACTACTTCGGCCGCGGCCGCATGGTGCCCGAGTTCGATGCAGTGGCGTTCGCGATGCAGCCGGGCCAGATCAGCGACATCTCGTGAAGACGCAGTTCGGCTACCACATCATCAAGGCTGGTCGACAAGAAGACCGCGCAGCGACGCGGTCGCTGGCCGAAGTGCGTCAGCAGCTGAGCGATCAGCTCGCCTACCGAGCGCGCGCAGGCGCAGGCCGCGGACCTGGCGGAGACGCTGCGAAGCAGGTGATCAAGCGCCGTCGGATCTCGACAAGGTCGCCAAGGCCGCAAGGGCTCACCGGTGCAGGAGTCCGGCTTCTTCGCGCGCGACGAGCCGATCCTCGGCTCGGGCCGTCGCCGGAGCGCGGCGAGCACAGGCGTTCGACATGAAGCCGGGCGACGTCGCCGGACCGCTGCAGCGCGTCGCGCGGGTTCGTCGTTCGAGACGCTGGTCGCGAAGCAGGATCCGCCTACGTGCCGAAGGTCGACGAAGTGAAGGACCGCGTCCGCGACGAAGTGGTCAAGCAGAAAGGCGCGCGAGCTCTGAGCTGAGAAGGCGGCGGAGCGTCGCGGCGCAAGCTGAAAGGCGGCGCCCGACTTCGAGAAGGCGGCCAAGGCCGCCGGCTTCGAGAGCGAAGACCGACCGAGCTGATCACGCGCGACTCGCCGATTCCTGACCTCGGCGTGGCGCCCGCGGTCGACGAGCGCGGCGTTCAAGCTGCCCGTCGGCACCGTGAGCATCCGATCGCGACCGACACCGGCACCGCCGTGATCAAGGTGCTGGAAAAGAAGGAAGTGACGCCGCGAGGAGCTGGCCGTCGACAAGCAGATCGCTTCCGCGACGAGCTGCTCGCCGACCGCCGCAACCGGTTCTTCTCCGCCTACATGGTGAAGGCGAAGCAGAAGATGAAGATCGAGGTCAACCGCGAGGCGCTGAACGGGTGGTCGGGTAGCGGTCGCCGGACGTCGAAGCGAGCTGATCCCATCAGCGTAAGAACGTAAACGGGCATCAGCGCCAGCGGCTCGCCGCGCCGGAACATCGCGCATCGGCCGCGCAGCGACCGCAGCGCCTCCGCTTCAGCCGCGCGTCAGGTTCGTCGTCAGCCAGGCGCCGCGCCGCCTGCATCGAGTCGCTCGATCCGCTGAACTGTCCGACAGCAATCTCGTAGAAGCTCTTCCGCGGCGGGTAGACGACGAGCTTCCACGTCGCTCGTCGATGCCGGCATCTTCGCGCGTTGCTTCGCGATCGCGATGGCGCGGTCCAGGCCGCCGAGCTCGTCGACCAGCCCGTTCTGTTTCGCCTGCCGCCCGGTCCACACCCGTCCCTGCGGCCAGCGCGTCGATCTCGCTCAGGCGTCTGTGCCGCCGCGACTCGGCGACCTTTCCACGAACTGGTCGTAGAACGACCTGGAGCTGCTCCTGTCAGCTTCTTCAGCTCCTCGGGGTTGTAGGGCCGCGCCGGCGGAATTGATCTCGGCGTGCCGGCCGATGCTGGTCGATTCGATGCGCGCGCCGAGCTTCTCGTAGACGCCGCCGGTGACGAACTTGCCGCCGAAGATGCCGATCGAGCCGGTCAGCGTCGACGGCTGCGCGACGATCACCTGCGCCGGGCATGGCGATGTAGTAGCCGCCCGACGCGGCGAGATCCGACATCGACGACGATCGAGCGGCCGATCGGCTCGCTCGTCGCGGTGATCATCAGCTCGCGCCAGATCGCGTCGGACGCCGTCGCCGAGCCGCCCGGGCTGTCGACGCGCAGGACGATCGCGCGCACCGACGCAGCCTGTCGCGCGCGCCTGCGCGGATCGCACTCGATCAACGTGTCGGAGCCGGCGATCGCACCGTTCACCGGGTCGTAGCCGCTCTGACCGCTGTTGATGGTGCCGACCGCGTAGATCACCGCGATGCGCGGGCCGCGGTTCAGGCCGACCGACCGCACGTGGCCGTAGTCGCTCGCCGTCCTGGACCGTCGATCAGCTCGCGCGCATCGCCGTCCGTCAGCCGCTCGTCGACCTGATCCTCGTAAGCCACCTCGTCGACGCAGCCCGGCGCGCAGCGGCGTCTTCCGGCAGAAACGGTCCTCGTCGATGAACTGGCGCACTTCGGCGTCGGTCTTCTTTCGGCCGTCGTGCGACGCCGTGCGACGATCTGCTCGTAGAGATCGCGGTTCAGCGACTCGTCCATCTCCCGGTGCGACGGGGTGTAGCCCTTCTCGATGAATGCTGGTTCGACCGCGGTCTTGTAGTCGCCGACGTGGTGAATGATCCGGCGATACACGCCGATCTTGTCGAACGACGCCGCGGCAGAAACAGCTGCATAGGTCGCGACGCCGGTCAGGTCCAGCGCGCTGGCCGGCATCAGGAAGATCTTGTCGGCCGCGCGTTGCCAGGTGAAGTACTCGCGGTCGCCGCGCGAGTTCGAGGTAGGCGTAGACCGGTTTGCCGGACTCCTTGAAGTCGAGCACAGCATCGCGAATCTCCTGCACTTTGCCCCAGTAACGGCGAGGAGAAGCCGGTCGGCCTCGAGCAGCACCGCGCTGGACGCGGGCTGTCGGCCTTCGCCTTGCGGAGAGTCTCGACGATCCCGCGGACCGTCGGCGCGCGCGCCATCGCTCGAGGTGCGCCGACGGCATCAAGCTGGCCGGCATCTCGACGATGTCGCCGCCGACCTTGAGCGACAACGCGGCCCTCGACGGGACGGCCGGTTCGCGGCCGACAGCGAAGGTGATGCAGGGTCACAAGCCCCGCGAAGGGAGACGAAGAGCGCCGCGGCCATGGCAGCGCCACGATGATCGACGACAGGTCGGCGGAGTCATGGATCGAGTACAGCCCGGCAGAAATTCACCGCGCAGGTGCGCGCCACGGGTGGCAGAACTTGCCGCATCTTCCCGTCCAGTCGCCGGAATTGTTGGCGTTTCTATCGCATTGGCCCCGGGCATCGGAATGGCAGAGCCGACGATGCTGATGCCACTCCCGCCGGAACCGATGACGGCCGGAACCGATGACGATCGAGCAGCTCAAGGCGCATAAGGATCGGCGCTTCGACCGCCCTGGCCGAGGTCGACCGGACCAAAGCGCTTCAGCTATACTGCTTGTTCCTCTCAGCGAGGATTTCCCCCACTTGCGGAAGTGGCGGAACGGCAGACGCGCTAGCCTCAGGAGCTGATCCGAGCAATCGGGTCGGGGTTCAAATCCCGCTTCCGCACCAACAACTTCCAGGTATTATCCAGCTCCCCTCGACAGTCGAGGTGTGGCATTTGTGTATTTCCGTCCAGGGATCGGTCTCCGTTTCCATTCGCCGCGCAGCCCAGCCGAAGAACTCGCGGATCTGTCTTGATTTTTCGTCCCAGCTGGCTTGGAATCCCCGGATAAAACCATGTCTGACGATCGATTACCGTCGCGCGACGCGCCGAACCTCGCTGATGTGAGACGGCCGCCGATCGACCACACGCATTACGTGGCCGGCCATCCCCGATGACCCGCTCGTTGCGCAAGGGAACGCGCGATGAAGCGAACCTCGCCCGGCTCGTCAACCGACCCTTGTCCTTCTTGGGCGCAGATCGTCAAAGTTCGGAGGACAATCTCGGGAACGGGCAGAGTCGGCGCAAGCGCGCTGCGCAACGACTTTTCAGACAAATCGCCAAGAAGGCCTGAGGCCCGCACCATCATCGACGTTGGGCGCATGCGGAAGCTGGATCGCGATGCTCATCAGGTTTTCACCACCTGTGCATGCACCGCTGATCGAACCGCAGGTCGAGATGAAGCCATATCTCAGCGGCTTTTTTGCTCCAGAAGTCGAGGAGTATGCCCGATGGATTCTGGCCGGTGCAGGCGCGGCGAACGGAGGTGGCGTTGACGATCAGCGCCTCCAGCCCGACGGCAGCAGCTTCGCAATTTCTGAAGCCAGCCGCGGCGGGGCAGGTCGCAAGCGCGACGCATTGTGCCGATTGTGACGCTCGACTCCGTGTGAGGATCTCGGCGCTGCCGCCACGCGCCGACCATCGTCCAAGATAGACGCCGAGGGGCTCGACCTGGAGGTGATGGGGGCCCAGACCTTGATTGGTGTCGCAGAGCTCTTCTTCCTGGAGCTTCCGCTCTTCGACGCCTGGCCGAATCAAACCTTTCACAGCATGATGGCGTTCATGCGAGCGCGGGTATGAGCCTTACGGCAATACCGACTTGAACCATCGCCCGAGCGATGGAGCGCTCGGCTTGATAAGAAGTCGCCTTCGCGAAAAAGGTCGGGATTCTCAGAGACCACCACGGTTGGTGAGCCTTAGCCCGCCCGCAGAAGAGCGCCCCGCGCTTTACGTGACAGTCCGTCGATGACGCGTGCGAGATGTGGACAAAGTCGCATGAGGTCGATCGACGTGTTCACCGTGACGGCGTCCGGAGGGCAACGCGTTCCCATACGACCACCAACCGCACCGTAGGCCGGTTCGCGGACCACCTGATCCCTTACATCGACGATCGTTCTCGCCAGGCGGAGCGGTCGTTGAAGATGACCTCCCGAGAAAGTGACTTGGAAATCGTCGATGTAGAGGTCTTGGCGCGCGACCTGCGTCGCGTCCAGACCTTGCGTGCCGCTGCCACACCAGCACCAGCGCCAAGGAGAAGGAGCGTCGCGGGCTCCGGGACTGAGTGGATTGGCTTCCCCTCCTTGTCTTTCTTGTCGTTCTTGTCGTTCTTCTCGTCTTGGTCTTTCGTGTCGACGCGCTCGCCCTTTGGATTCCCTCTCTCCTGCCCCGCAAGCGCCACCGAAACAAGCACCAGTATCGCGAGTGTAAATGATCAGAACACCGAGTCGATTCACAAGCCTCATCTTCGCTCCGTTTGACGACGTCAAAATTCGTGTTCCTGCCGCGTCGGGCCTTGACTGGCATCGTGTAGTGCAAGGTTCGTGATCAAGAACCGTGGCGGATCTAAAGGGGTTAGCGGCAGTTGTCTTGTGAGTTGTCCGTGCCAGGACCAGAGTTCTTGCCAGGAGCCGAACGTCGCGACGATTGGAAGATCCGCTCGCGGGTCCAGTGAGAACGGGCCGGACGCGTATCGCTGCGGGCCGTCCGTTAGCTCACGCGACTGCAGTGGGCTCGGTCGTCGTCGTGCGCCGTTTCGCTTCCGAAGGCGCATCCGGCGAGGCGATACGCGCCACATCCCCGGCAAGGAGATCGCCGAGCAGCCGGGCGGCCTCGCTGACTCGCATGGGCTGGGTGTCCACCGAGACGCCGACCCTTCTCCGGATCGCCTCGCAAATGGCGTCGGCCTGCGGCTCCGCGTCGATCAGCGGAGAACGATGCGGCCGAGCTGCGAGAGGCGATGGACGTCGCCATTGCCGACGAGCGGCTTGCCGTGTTCACGCGCCCAGCGCACGGCAGGTCGGATTGAAATCCATCAGGCGGGTGTAGAACGCGTTTATTTCGACCGGCGTCGAACAAGCCGGCGATGCGTTTCCATGACGCGGCCGAGAGCCGTGGATGCGGGTAGAAGGGGTGCGGCGCCACGACAAGCCCGTTGGTGCGACGACGCAGCCGCGCCAGTTCGTCGCAAGTCGCTGACCTGCTCGGCCGCAGGCGGAAAGTTGAGCATCAGCACATGCTTGCGCACGGATGGTCCGTTCGATGCCGGGAACCAGCACGACGCCGCGGTCGCGCGCGATAGCCGTCAGCTCGGTCAGCGGCAGCTGGCGATCGTGTATAGGTGACCGCCAGCGCCGAGTACCCGAGCGCCGCGGCTCGCCTCGATCAGACCGCGGGCATCGTGCGGTATTCGGTCGACGGGATCTTCGCTGGAATGTGTCAGGTCGGCTTTCAGCATCGCACTCTGTTCGGCGCTGGCGCACATACGGCGCTCAGCGCCCTGACCTGCTCTCGGGTCTTCAAGATCCGTTCCATCAGGTAGCCCACCGTTGACAGCCAGTTTGAGCAGCACTATCAGCGATCCACTGGCCGCTGGGACTCTTCCAGCGGCAGAAAGTGTGTCTACAGAGCGGGCTTCAATTTCTCTCGCGCCGACAACTTTTCTCTGACCGGCCGATCGGCGTAGCGCATGTGGCGCGCGTCAGAAGCTCGTCACACAAAGTCAGGAGCCGCCATGGGACGCTTCACGTGCGCTCTTCTCCTCGGCCTGATGCCCGCGCTGGCGTGGCGCGCAGACGAGCGGCTCCGCGCGGACCGCCGTCGACATCACCAAGGCCGACATCAGAAGCAGCAGTCAAGATCGGAATGGCCGCGCTCGCGCCGGCAACGTCAGCGTCTCCGACCGCAACATCAAGCTCTCGGACAGCGGCGCGTCAACGTCGCCGTCGCGCTCGTGACGCGGCCGGCGACCAAGACACCCATCCGGCCGCGCGCTGAGCCGCGACAAGATCACGAGGAGATCTATTACGTCGTCCGCGGCAGCGATACAGGTGACCGGACCGCTGGCCGCCAACGCGACCTGGCAGGAAGAATCGGCCACCATCGAGGCCGGGATTTTCCAGCACGAGCCCGATCCAGTGGTGGGCGCGCGACCAGGCTCGGTCCGGGCGAGATGCAAGTCATCCCTCCTGGCGTCGGCCACGTGTGGACCGACATCGCCGGGGGCGGATCGATTACATGGTGATCCGCGTCGATCCGAGCACGTGCTCGCGGCGAGCAAATAGAGCTGACCATGCATCACGAGACCATTCTGGTGGCCATCGGGTTCGCGTTGGCGGGCGCCGCGGCAGGTGTGACGGGCCAGAACGCGATCGCCCCTGGCCACGATCGCGTGCCGCCGTACAGGAGCTCCTCGCCGTCATCTCAGCGCCTCTGACATTCAGACCGCGCTCAACGCATTGGATCCAAAGCTGGTGGCGTCGCGGACCGGCGGCTCCATCCCGCGTCGCAGCCGGCAAGGCGCCTGGAGTCGTCCGGCGCCGCGTGAGCGGACCGCAATACGCCATCACCCATACGCGCACGGTGGAATACATCGTGGTCACCAAGGGACGGGCACCCTGGTGACCGGCGGCACCGTGATTCCTCCGACCATCGACACCGACCCGTACCCGAACAGCGATCCGAACGCCACTATCCGAAGCGCCGTCGGCGTGGCCGGAGGGCTGGCGCGCCGCGTCGGACCGGGCGATGTCATCGTCAGGTTCGCCCGGTGCGCCGCACTGGCTCAGTCAGATCGGACGGAACGATCGAACTACGTCGAGATCGCCGTGGCCAACGTCGATCCCACCCGGCATCGAGCGGGCGGAGCTTGCGGCCGGCAGGCGCTCGTTAGCTTCCTACCAGCTCAGCGTGCAGCGGACCGGAGCGGCCCAGCGGATGCTCCAGCCCGCCGCTCTTCGCGGTCGTGCCGGGATCCGCGTCGGGCGACACGTTTCCCGGCGGCCGCTGGAAGGCGACGACCGCCGCCTGCCGGTCGAATTCGGTCGGCTCGGGTCCAATCGACGGGTTCATGATCGAAGGCCGTGTTTCGACGTGCAGCTGTCCCAGGGCGTGGCCGAGCTCGTGGATCCGCAACAGCCGCCGGCGATCGTCGTTCTTATCGAACCGCGAATCGAGAAACATCGCGCCTCCGACGACCGACCCGTCGGCGTTCTCTGCCCATCGGCCGTAGCCGATCGTCGACGCGAACGTCTGCACGCCGTTAGCGGCCGACGACGATGGCGCCCGCCCGCACAACCGAGGCGCGCTCGCCTGATGCCGGCCGCTCGATGTTCACCTCGGCGAACGACGTATGCGTGCCGCCGGTCATCAGCGAGAGGCCTTCCTTCAGGTGAGCGTGAGCAGCGATACCTCGTCGTCGGTCGATCGACTCGGCGGTCGCGGCAAACTCGTCGGCTTCGCCGCGGTAGTTCCATCACCGAGGCCAGCACCACCAGCGACGGCCGCGTCGTCCAGCGTTGCAGCCGCGCGCGTTGCGCGGTCCGGAACATCTCGTCGAATGCATGAATGTCGAACGCTACCGGCATCAGCGACAGACGGGCCGGCACCACTGGAGGGCCCCGTCACCATCGTCCGCCGTTCCACGACCGCGGCGCCCGGACGACGGCGGTGTAGTCGCCCGGACCCGAAATCTCGGTGGTGAAACGGCCGGCCGCGTCCGTCGTGACCACTTTGGCCGCACCGACCTGCACCGACAATCCGCCGCCGGCGCGCCGTCCAGGGCGCTCACGGCCACCCCCTTCGAGCATCCGATCGGGCGTCGACTCGGATGGCGCAGTCGAGGAGCCCGCGCATCCGGCGGCGGCGAGGATCAGAGCGCAGGCAGAAAGAGGAAGAATCCGATCGCATGAACACCAGGCAGGTCGGCGCAGGAAGATGCTGTCGTCGTTCTGCTGTAAGTCGTTGACTGGCAGCGCCTACGGGATGGGCAGCCAACCGTGGTCGCAACGGCGCTTGCACAAATGTAATGAGGGCGGCGGCCCGTGATGGGGCGCCGGGACTACGGCCGGTCCAGACGGCATTGCCCTGATTACCGGGGACAAGCGGTAGTCAGGACGATCTCGTGACGAGCACGATCGATCGTCCAACCTGCGGCCACGACAGGCACACACCGCCCGCCAGTGACAGCATCAGCGCCGTGTCGAAGAACCGAGGGTCGTTCCCGCGGAGAGACATCCCCTCACTCCGCAGGCGAGGCATCGGGCACACTTGGACCACCGAACCCCCGGAAAGGTTGGGCCCATGGTTGTAAAGACCGTGAAAACGGCGTCACTTGTAGGCGGCCAGCGCTGCGGTCGAGGTAGTCAGCCGGCGGACGCAGAACGCGTCCAGCGACAGCGCATCCGGGTTGATGAATTCGACGCCGGCGCGGTACGCCAGGGCGCCATTGCTTGGTTCGACAGACGACCAGGCGACCACGCCGCGAACCTTCACCTCGGAGTCCGAGTCGATGAGCGCCAGGCGCAGCGGCTCCGGACGGGCGCGAGGCGCATGTGCCACCGCACGCAACTGCGCGCCGGTCGACGACAGGTTGACCAGGGTTCCGTTCTCGCCGTTGACGACGACGCTGCGGCGTCGGTCGCGGGGAACCGCGGCGCACGGCGGGTGCCGCAGTAATCGAAGCGGATGCGACGCCTTCGAAGAGCGCGCCCTCGAGCCCGAGCGCCTTCGTCTCGAGAATCATCGGCGAGTTGGTCTCGTCCTCGGTCAGGACACGCAGATCGATCGCCCCCATGCGCTGGTCGCCCTTGAGCCGTGCGACGAGCGCGGCGCCGCGCGCGGTAAACGCAAACGTGCGGTCGAGAGCGAGAATCTTCGGCGGGTGGGTTTCAACGGCATCGAAGGCGCGCAGGGCGTCGGCGTCCGAGAACAGCGCCACGCTCGGCTCCGGAACCGCCGCTTGCGGAGCGCGACCTCGTGTTCGGCACGGGGCGATGACGATGACAGACGGTCCCATGCCGTCCTTATCGGCAAGGTCAGGGGCCACCGATACCCCGCGTGGCCACAGGCTAATGGTGCAGCGACGGCAATTTACGTCATTTCAAGACCTGTCGGACACCTCCCGGCTACCGGATCGTAACCGTACGCAGATTTGTGAGATTGTCGGCACTTCCATGATCGAAGCGGTGGTCCGCGTCGACAGCATTCGCAAGAGCATACGGCCGTCTCACGTGGCGGTGGACGGCGTGTCGTTCGATGTGCGGCGCGGCGAAATCTTCGGCCTGATCGGGCCAAACGGCGCCGGCAAGACGACGACGCATCGGAATGCGTCGAGGGCGTCCGGCGGCCGGACCGCGGTTCGATCGCGGTGCTCGGGCTCGATCCGGTGCGGGATCGGCTCGCGCTGCAGCGCCGCATCGGCGTGCAGCTGCAGTCAGGCGCAGCTCCAGAAGCGGATCACCGTGCGTGGAAGCGATCGATCTCTGGACGTCGCTGTATGAGAGGCCGGTCGGCACGGCGACGCGCTGCTCGAGCAGCTGGGCCTTACGGCGAAAGCGCGACGCCTGGTTCATGACGCTGTCGGGCGGCCAGCAGCAGCGGCTGTTCATCGCGCTGGCGCTGATCAACGATCCCGAGGTCGTCGTTCCTCGACGAGCTGACGACCGGACTCGATCCGCAGGCGCGGCGCGCCATCTGGGCGCTCGTGCGCGGCATCCGCGATCGCGGCAAGACGGTCGTTCATGACGACGCACTCGATGGAAGAGGCCGAGCGGCTGTGCGATCGCGTGGCGATCATCGATCACGGACGGATCGTCGAAATCGATTCGCCGGAGGCGCTGGTGGCGCGCCACTTCCCGGCCGGACGGCGTCGCCATCAGCGACACCGAAGACGTTGGCGCCGACGCTCGAGGACGTGTTCCTGAAGCTCACCGGCGATGCCATGCGGACTGACATATGCTGCGCGGCCTCCTGGAAGCTCACCTGGATCGAGATAGAAGATTTTCGTGCGCGAGCCGCTCGGCCTGTTCGGCACGCTCGGCATGCCGATCATCGTCTTCTCTTCGTCATCAGCCGGGTCCTTGGCGGACGGGCTGCGCGTGGCCGGCCGGAAGGTGGCGCGCATCGTCGGCACCGATGTTGCCCATTTCGCGGCGCTGCTGATCGCGACCGGCGCCGTGCTGTCGCTGGTCACGATCATCTCGATCTACCGTGAGGCGGCATCCTGAGGCGGCTGCGCGCCACGCCGGTTCGGCCGCAGACGATCCTGACGGCACACGTCGTCGCGAAGCTGGTGTTCGCGTCGACGACCACTCATCCTGCTCGCGCTTGCCGGCCGCCGCGTCATTCCCCCGAGCAGAGGTCCCGCTGGTGCGCTTCTCGGCCGCGCTGCTGTTTACGACCGTCTGCCTGCTGCTCGATCGGCTTCGTCATCGCGAGCGTCACGCCGACCGCACGCTTCGCGCAGCCGATGGCTACGCTGATTCTCTATCCGATGATCGCGATATCCGGGTTGTTCGTGCCGGTGGAGGCGCTACCGGCGAGCGTTCAGGTGGGTGTCGCGGCTCTGCCGGCTACCTATGCGGTGTCGCTCCTGAGAGGTGCATGGCTGCGGAGCCCTGGTCCGCGCACGTCGGCGACATCGCCGCGTTGATCGCGACCTTCATCGTCTGCACGGCGTTGTCGGCGAAGGTTTTCCGCTGGGAGTAAAGCGCTCAACGCGGAGATCGCTGAGCAGGCAGAGAATCAGCGATCGATCAAATAACTCTGCGAGCTCAGCGTGCTCGCGTTCAGCGCTAGTTCGCGGCGAAGCAGTCGAACAACCCAGCTCCGCCAACCTTCGCCAGGTTCGCCAGCGAGCATCCCGGCGTCGTGTGGGCAGAATTCCACGACATGGGATCCTGGCCGCCGCCCTGCCGATCGTGATGGCCGACGCGCGCGCCGGCGCTGGTTTCCGCGGCGCTCGTCCAGTTGCTGCGGTGTTGTCGGTTCCGGCCGGGAACGCGGTTCCGTCCGCGTTCGACCCGGTCATGATGTCGTGGGTGTTCGGGTTGTCGCCTCGCCCGTTGACGACCGCGCCTTCTCGGTCAGCTGCGTTTCCTTCGTCAGGTTGTTGCTGGCGCCGTGCAGGTCGTCGAGGCTCTTTGCGATGACGACGCCCTTGGCGTTGTCCAGGGGCCCTTGCCGATACGGTCGCGCGCGTTCACGGCGCCGGGGCCCCGGGTGCTGAATACGCCTGCCATTTCCGGGTGCTCGGCGCCGGCGGCCTGCGCGAGCGTCTGGCAATGTTTGTCGGCTCCGCCGAGACCGCCCGAGGTTGCCGCCATTGCCCATTCCCCGCATGGTGATGAAGAAGGTCATCTGGCTGCCGCCCTGCTGGGCGACGAGGACGTAGCTACCGACGAGCGCCAGCACGCACGCGACGAACAACGCTTGTGGGTTCTCATGAATGCGTCTCCTTCTGCCGGACGGATTCATGCCGCTGAACCCCGGACCCGAGACGAGCGCCGCGATCACCAGGTCGCCGCTGACGTTGACCGCGTCGTCCTGCACATGTCGAGGAAACGGTCGACGCCAAGGATGAGGCCCATGCCTCGGCGGGAATACCGACCGACTGCGCGACGATCATTACCATAGGCAGCGATCCGCCCGGGACACCAGCGGTGCCGATCCCCGCGAGGATCGACATCAGCATGCACCCGGACCTGCTGTCCCATCGCGAGCTCGAGCCTGCGTAGACCTGCGCGGAGCAGCACGGTAATCCCCTCGGAGAGCGCGGTGCCGTTCTGGTTCGCGGTGGCGCCGACGGTCAGGACGAACCGCGCGATGTCTGGCGGAATCTGGAGCTTCGTCTCGGCCGTTTCCAGCGACAGTGGCAGCGTCGCGTGCTGGACGAAGCGGTCGAGAACGCATAGAGATGAGACGTCGCGGCACTGGCGGAAGAAGTGCGATCGGCGAACGGCGCCACGAAGCGGAGGAGCAGCGCGCGTAGACGCCGAACTGGTGCAGCAGGAGGGGCGGCAACGACGGTGACGACATAGAACAACAGGGTCGAGAACACCGCGGTGCCGAAGGTGAACGCCGTGGTTGAAGATGATGGGCGAATCACCGCGAACGGCGCGAGCTGCATCGCGAAGTGGACGATGGTCATGCAGGCATCGAACACCTGCTCGAGAAACCGCATCAAGACGTTCTGCTGCCCGATCGCGCGGAGCGGTGCGGCTCACGGCGACGCCGAACACCAGCGCGAACACCATCAGCGGCAGCATCTCGCCGTCGAGCGCCCGGACCGCGGAATCGAGGGGTTCCGCGGGACGAGCTCGATGATCGTGTCGGCCACCGATTTGCGCGCGCCGCCGCGTTGGCCTGGAGCGCCTGGACCGCCGAGGCGGGCTGCGCCGCAACCGCCTGCTGAAGCGCGACGTTGTCGCCCGGCCGAAAGCAGGTTGACGAGCAGGATGCCGACGGCCACCGACAGCGTGCTCAGCACGACGGTGAACCACAACGTGCGGCCGGCGACGCCGCTCAAGCCGTGGCCGCGCCCGAGGTCGTAGACGCCGATCACCAGCGCCGAGAACACCATCGGCACGACGATCATGAAAATCGAGCGCAGGAAGATCTGGCCGATCGGCCGCAGCAGGTTGGCGTTGATCGCGGTGATCCAGACCGAATCGGACTGCGAATGCAGCGCGGCGCCCAGAGCGATCCCGGCGACGAGGGCGATGAACAGCTGGTGTGGAGCTTCACGCGCCACAGATCGTAATCATGTAATTATGCGAATTTGGAATTAAGAATTAGGAATTCGTTACAGCATTCCAAATTCAAATTCCAAATTCTAATTCTTGGCCTTGCTTTTCCATTCAGCTGAAAGGGCGGATGCTCGGCGAGCAGGTCGATGAACTCGCGAACGTAGGGGACGCGGGCCATGTCCTTCAGCGTGGCGGCGCTCCAGGTGCGGCGATAGCCCCGCCTCAGTAGCCGGATGGCGCGGATCGTGCCGGCCCTGACCTGCGGCTCGACCGCCCACCTCGCCAGGAACGAGAAGCCCAGCCCCGCCTTGACCAGCTCGACGATCGCCTCGGTGAGCTGGACGACGTGGATATTGACCGGGACCATGCCATCGGCGGCGAGCAGCTTGTAGATGGTGCTGTCTTCCTTCTGCGCGTACATCAACAGCGTCTCGGACGCGAGGTCGGCGGCGGTGACGAATGCCTTGCCGGCCAGCGGGTGACGCGGGTCGACGATGATCACCATCTCGTCGCTGAAGATGGACCGCGTGACCAGCCGCCGATCGCGCGCCGGGGTGCTCATGATCGCCACGTCGAGCCCGCCGCCCAGCAGGTGCGGCAGGGGATCGGACGTCGCGTCGCCGTTGATCCGGACTTCGACGTTCGGGTGCGCGCGGCGGTAGCGCTTGAGCAGCGGCGGCAGCCAGTGGTAGCAGGTGTAGCACTCGGTGCTCAGGCGCAGCAGCCCGCGATCCGCGCCCGACAGCTGGCGGATCGAGTCCTCGGTGCGCGCGATCGCGTCGAGCACCTCGTCGGCCGACCGCAGCAGCCGCTCGCCGGCCGGCGTCAGCATCATCCGCTTGCCGACGCGCAGGAACAGCGCCGTGCCGAGCCGCGACTCGATGTCGCGCAGCTGGTGGCTGAGCGCCGACTGGTGAGGCTGAGCACCGACCCGGCGCGCGGTCAGGCTGCCGGCGGCGGTGACTGCGCGCACCAGCCTGAGATGGCGGATTTCCAGGTCCATTTTGACGAATTATATTCGTTCATCGTTGTGATGAAAACAAAGAGTTTTTCTCATGACAGGCGGCGCGCCTACGATGCGGCGCATGGGCATCAGCTGGATCGTCGCCGCCGTCTGACGTGGAGCGGCGCCGCCGCGCAGCCGGCAATCGAGCGGCGGACGATGCTGCAGGAAGCCGACGCGATCTGGCGCGCGCACGGCGTCGCCATCGTCGCCGTGGCGCCGGAGCAGGAGCTCAGGCCGCCGACCCCCGACGTCCGGATTCGACGTCCGGCTCGACATTGGCCTGCGCCCGGCCGGCACGGCGGCCAGCCGCGCCGCTCCGCCGCGAGCGCCTCGGCGCGATCCAATTCGATCACGACAACGTGCCGGCGACGACGCTGACAATCGACGTCGCCGCGGTCGAGGCGACCGTCGCGCGCACGCGCTGGGGCGGACGGCCGTTCGATCTGTTCCCGCAGGCGTGGCAGCAGACGCTGGTCGGCCGCGCCCTCGGCCGCGTCCTCGCGCACGAAATCGGCCACTACCTGCTGGCGTCGCGCGTGCACACCGCAGAGCGGCCTGATGCGCGCCGCATCGTTCGACGGCGACGAGCTGCTTCGCCCGGCGCGCGGCGGGCTTCGCCGTTGCAGCGCGCGATCTGCCGCGGCTGCGCGCCAGGCTCGCCGGGCTGGCTCGCGGTTCCTCGCTTGCGGAGAACGCGCGCTAGTGCGCATACCGACCGCATGCGCCGCGCCGCGGGCTACGCGTCCCTCGCGTCGATAGCGGTGGCGGCCGTCCTGTTCGCGCTGCAGACGCCCCCGCTGGCTGGCCGGTTCGTTCGCCGACGAGATCGCCCAGCCTCTCGGAGCCGGAAGGCGCTTCGACACCGACAACCTGATCTCGAACGAGCGGTCCTATCTCGACGTGGTCCCGGCGCTCATCGCGGGCGGCGTCAACGGCGGCGCGCATATGTCGGCGTCGGTCCGGATCAGAATTTCTCCTATATCGCGCGCATCCGGCCGTCGGTCGCCTACATCATCGATATCCGCCGCGACAATCTCCTGCTGCACCTCTCTTCAAGGCGCTGTTCGCCCGTGCACCGATCGCGTCAGCTACCTCGCGCTGCTCACCGGCCGATCGCCGCCGCTGCTGCCGGCCAACGCCGGCGCCGAGGAGGTGGTGCGGGCCATCGCCGACGCGCCGCGTGCCGCGGAACCGGCCGAGATGGAAACGATCATCCGCGGCTTCGGCGTCCCGCTGTCGCCGGCCGACTACGCCACCATCCGCCGTCTTTCACGGCGCGTTCATCCAGCGCGGGCTGGCACTGCAGTTCAACAGTCACGGCCGGCCGCCGCAGTCGCATTACCCGACACTTCGCGACCTGATCGTCGCGACCGATCGCGCCGGCCGGTCCTGGCACTACCTCGCCGCCGAGACCGACTACCAGTTCGTTCGGCAGCTGCAGGCGCGCGACCGGATCGTCCCGGTGGTCGGCGACGTCAGCGGTCCGCACTGCGCTGCGCGCGATCGGGCGGGCGATCGCGGCGCACGGGCGAGCGGGTCTCGGCGTTCTACATCTCGAACGTCGAGTCGTATCTGTACCGTGACGGGGCGTACGGCCGGTTCCTCGCCAATCTGAACGTGTTGCGCCGCGCGACGCGCGGAGTGTCATGATCCGCTCGATCTTCGGCGGGGCGTCGAGCACCTCCGCCGTGCAGCCGATGGGCGAAACGCTTGCCGGAAAATAGGCCGATCGTGAGTCGCCGCTCCGCCTGGACCGCGGTGCTGGTCGTCGTGGCGGTGTCGGCGGTCTGCGCGCAGGAGATCTGGGTCGGCGGCGGACGATCCTCGGGGTTCCGCGCGCGGTTCGCGACCGCGCCCGATTTCGACGGATCCTTTCAGCTACTGCCGCGCCTTCTACACGAGCTTCGGAGCGCGGCGGCTGGCGGACCGACTACCCGGGCGCCGACAACAACTTTTCCGTGCGTCTCGGCGGAATTGACGCGCGTGCACATCAAGCTCGACGAGACCCGGCAGCCGACCACGTGGTCGTGCCGCTCAGCGACCCGCTGCTCAACCGCTGTCCGATGCTCTTCATGGAAGACATCGAGCACGGCGCAGTTCACGCCGGCCGAGGCGGAGGGGCTGCGCGAGTTCCTGTTGAAGGGCGGGTTCCTCGTGGGTCGACGATTCGTGGGGCGCTGCGCGCCTGGGACAGCTGGGTCCAGCAGATCGGACGCGTCCTGCCGCCGCAGAGTTCCGCTCGTCGACATCGACCGCGAGCATCCGATCATGCAGGACGCTGTACGACGTGCCCAACATCCCGCAGGTGCCGAACATCGGCTTCTGGGCGCGCTCGGCCGGCGAGACCTCGGAGCGCGGCTACGACAGCGCCCAGGTCTACTTCAGGGGCATCCATGACGCCCAGGGGCGGTTGATGGTGCTCATGTCGCACAACACCGACATCTCCGATACCTGGGAGCGCGAGGGCGAGGAGCCAGCGCAGCTTCTTCGATACGTTCTCGCCGCGCGGCTACGCCATCGGCGTCAACGTCGTCATCTACGCGATGTCGCACTGAGTTGAAGGTGGAATTTATGATTTCAGATTTCAGATTTAAGATTGCAGATTGGCGATCGAGAGCTGGCTGGCCGCCAATCAGCGTTTCTCCAATCTGAAATCTTAAATCTCAAATCGTAAATCTTGAGTTTCAGATTGTTTCCCTGATGCGAAACCGCTTCCGACGACGATTGGTATTAGCGTCCTCGCGGCGCTCGCCTGTGCGGGTGCGACGGCTCTACGCACAGCGCGGATCGATCTGGGTCAACCCGGGCGGCTTCGGCGGCTTCCGGCGCTATCCGCCGCGCTGGGCGGCCGACGGCGATTTCGACGGATCGTTCCTATCGCCGCGGCTACTACGAGTCGGTGCGCAGCGAGGCGGGCGGCATGGGCTGGTGGACCGACTATCCCGACGCCGACCACAACTTCCTGGTCCGGCTCGCCGAGCTGACGCGCATCCGGGTGCAGTGGGACAACGCGCCACGACCCGACCTTCGTCGTCATCAACGCTGGCCGATCCGATGCTGTTCCGCTGCCCGATGCTCTTCATGGAAGACATCGGCACCGCCGACTTCACCGAAAAGGAGGCCCAGAACCTCCGGGAGTACATTCCTCAAGGGCGGCTTCCTGTGGGTCGATGATTTCTGGGGCTCGGCGGCGTGGGAGCAGTGGCGGCGACTCATCGGGCGGGTCCTGCCGCCGGCGGAATTTCCAATCGTCGACCTCCCGAACTCGCACCCGATCATGCGCGCGCTCTACGACGTCAAGGACGTGCCGCAGATTCCCTCGATCAACTGCTGGTTGCGCGAATGCGCCGGTGGGACGTCGGAGCGCGGCTACGACAGCGCCGTGGTGCACTTCCGCGGCATCCAGGACTCCAGCGGCCGGCTGATGGTGCTGATGTCGCACAACACCGACATCGCCGACAGCTGGGAGCGCGAGGGTGAGAGCCAGGAATACTTCGATCTCTTCTCGCCGCGGGGCTATGCCCTCGGCGTGAACGCCGTGATCTACGCGATGACCCATTGAGGCGATGAGGCGGCCTGTGGTCCTGCGTCGCTGTCGCGCTCGGCTGTGTCATTGCGGCGATCGCCGCCTGGTCGGCTCTATGCGCAGCAGATCTGGGTCGGCGGCGGCCGCGGCTTCCCGCCGCGGTGGCCGAAGGCCTCTGACTTCGACGGATCCTGGATCTACTGCCGCGGCTATTTCACCCCCGTCCGGCGCGAGCAGAGCGGCAGCGGCTGGAACACCGATTATCCCGACGCCGATCACAACTTCTCCGTCCGGCTGGCCTGAGCTCACCCGCACCCGCGTGAGGTTCGACGAGGCCGCGAGCCGCACTTCGTGGTCATGCCGATGACCGAGCCGCTGCTCTACCACTGCCCGATGATCTTCATGGAGGATTTCGGCACGGCCCGGTTCACCGAGGACGAAGTGGAGCGGCTGCGCTGATACCTCCTGAAAGGCGGCTTCGTCTGGCTGGACGATGCGTGGGGCAGTTTCGCGTGGACGATGATCGCCGCCGAGCTGGCGCGGGTGCTGCCGCCGGGCGAGTTTCCAATCATCGACATCCCGCCCGACCACGCGATCATGCACACGCTTTACGACGTCCAAGAGGTCCTGCAGGTGCCGTCGATCAGCCACTGGAGCCGCACCGGCGGCGAGACCTCGGAGCGCGGGCGGGACAGCGCGGTCGTCTACTTCAAGGGCATCCAGGACGGGCGCGGCCGGCTGCTGGTGCTGATCACCCACAACACCGACATCGCCGACACCTGGGAGCGCGAAGGCGAGAGCAAGCAGTATTTCGATCTCTTCTCACCGCGCGGCTACGCGATCGGCGTCAACGTCGTGTTGCACGCGATGACCCACTGACAAGAACCTGGAATTTCAGATTTCAGATTTCAGATTTCAGATTTAAGATTGCTGACCAGAGAATTGGCAGCCATCGGCCTGTTCCGGCATCCTTAAATCTGAAATCTGAAATCTGAAATTTCAGAATTCGTATCGCCATCCGCACCGACGCCCTGCGCGGCGCGGCCAGGGCTGTTCCCGAGAAGATTCCGGCTGAAGTTGATCACGTTGAGGCGATCGGGGTGACGTTGGCGAACTCGGCGCGGAGCATCAGCCGGCGTGTCGAGTTCCGCCACAACTCGGCGCCGAGGCCGATGTCGAGCGTGAAGTTGGGTTTGACGCGGCCGGTTTCCAGGTCGACCTGCTCGAGAATGTCCTCGCCGTATTGGTCCTCGAGGTCATCGAGATCGACGTCGCCTTCGAGCTCGACCGGCAGGCCGCTGCCGTAGCGGACGGTCGCGGCAACCCACAGCCTTCGCATCACGTCGGTAGCGCGCCTGCGCGCGGAATGTTGCCGTTGATCCTGCGTGATCGGAACGGTCCCGGTCGCTTCGAGTTCCTCGAGGGCTTCGTCGCCGATGAACAGCCCACCCACCACCGGCAGATCGGCGGTTCCCTGAGCAGCGTCATAGCTGACGAACGCGCTGGTTCGCCGCCAGGTCGGCAGCGTCCAGCTTGGTATCCAGCCCGCTGATGTCGGCAGACGCGAACGCCACCGGGAAGCTGACCCCAGTGTTAAGGAACACATCGTCGTCGGCGAAGTTGATGAATGTGCGGCGGTATGCCGTCAGCGTCGAGGCGGGCCAGGCCGCCGAGGCGCCGTCGTGATGCCTGCCTCGACGAAGTGGCCGCGCGAGGGCTCGACCGGAAGCCGCGCCGACTCGGGGTTGATCTGATCGACGTCAGGCGAGCTGGCCAGCAGCAGGTTCTCGACGGCCGGCGTCTGGAACACGCGGTCGTGCGACGCGCGCAGCACCAGATCTGCCGTCGGCGCCCAGGCGAAGCCCAGTCGCGGGCTGAGCGCGTTCTCGTGCACGACGAAGTCGTAACGATCCCATCTGAGCCCGGCGCTGAAGGTCAGCGGTCCGCGGCGGATCGTGTCCTGGACGAAGAGCGACTGCTCGTTGCTCGTTTGTTCGTCGTCGAACCGGAACGTCTTGCTCGTGCCTTCCTCGACGAAGCCGTCGTTCGGTAATTTCGTAGGCGAGCGCCTCGCGGACCGGCGTCACGACGAGGTCGCCGCCGAACTTGAATCTGATGGCGCCCGAGGTCGGTGGCCAGGCTGGCGTTGCACGTATCCTCGTGAAACGATCGCTCCTGGTCGACGATCACCGGCGTCGAGGCCGCGTTCGACGTGAGCGTGGCTGCAAGGTGTTGACCAACCCGCGCGTGCTGAGCACGGAGCGCGCCCCGAGGACGCGCGGTCCACGAGCCGTGCAGCGCGTCGTCGCTCCGGCTGTTGTCCTGCCGCTGCCCCGCGGCCTCCTGGACGATCCGTTGGGCACACCGAAATCGCTGCTCCGGTGCTGCCAGAGTGAACTGCACCGCGATCGCTGTCGGGCGGGCGTGATAACCGACGAGTGCGCCGGAAACGGCTGCCGTCGTTCGTGTAGTTTTCGACGACCGGCGGATCGAGGTGAGCGGTCGGTGCGCGCCGCCAGGCGCTGAGCGTCAGCGCCTGGCCGGCCCAGCCGTGATGGTGATCGATGCGCCCCCGGCAGCCAGGCCGAAACTGCCTGTTCCCGCGTCGATCGACCCATGAAATCCTTCCTGGATATCGCGATTGGTCGTCACCTCCCACGACACCCGGAGATTTTCCGCCCGTACTCCGGCTGGGATGTTGCCGGTGAGCACCGACATCGCCTGGATCGCGTTCTCTTGGAGATCGGGTGCGAATGCCGGCGAACGGTTCTCCGTCCATCGGAATGCCGTCAACGACGAACAGCGTCTGGTATTCCGGATCCGCGGGGATGCAGCACACCGTTGGCTTCCATCAGCCAGCCTGGCTGTTGATCCACGAGGTCGAGGACCATCCTCCCGGCACGGCGGACAAGTGACTTTGCAGCTGCGGGGCAGCGACGCTGAAAGAGACTCCGGTCCGCTGCACGTCAACGAGCGGCAGGTCCGCGGTCACGTCGATACGCTTTGCTGGAGCCGCTGAGTGGCAACGAGACTGACGGACACCAAATACGGGCGGGCCGATCGCACATCAACCGTCAGTTGCCGCGCTGCGTAGCCAGCGGCCTCGATAGTCACGACGTAGACACCAAACGGCACCCGGCTCAAGGTGAATCGGCCTTCAGCGTCGGTGGTGAACGAACGCCGCATCGGGGGCGCTTCGCTGGCGAGCGTGCCCGACGCAACGACCGGCGCGTCGGTCACGCCCTTGACCACCAGCCGAATCTCGCCGACATCGGCTTGCGCCGCCGCTCGCGCGGCGGCACAGCTACGATGACGACCGTCAGGGCGAGCGCGCGCATCATCCAGCAGGCTGGACGCTGCGGAGTGCGATCGCACCCATGTCGTCCTGCCGTGGCCCGCGGCAATCGCCTCGTCCATCCGCGCGCGCGATCGCCGGCAGCACGGTGAGCGGTTCGCTTCCGGCGGCTTCGATCATCAGGCGGATGTCCTTCCGCGCCATGGTCGGCTCGAACGTGGCGCTCGAGGTCGCCCTGGGCCATCTTCTCGGCGCGCATCGGAACGATGCCGCCAATCCTGAACTTGCTGAACAACGCGGCGGCATCGGTGGGCGAAACGCCGACGTTTCTGGCCATCGCGAGGACGTCCGCGATCCCGGCGGTAATGGTGAACATCATCGAGTTGCCGAAGATCTTGCACGCCGCCGCGAGATCACCGCGCTCGCCGATGTTACCACGCCTCGCCGGTCATCTGCTCGAGCGAAGGCCGAATCGAGTCGACAGATCGCCTGCGGAGCCGACACCAGCATCAGGCCGGTCGCATCACGGCACATCTGCGGGGACATGAACACCGGCGCGTGAACGAACTTCATGCCGCGCCCGGCCGCGCGCGCGTAACCGCTCGCTTCGTGCCGGCCGGCGACGTCGTCGTGTGATCGACGACGACCGCGCCGCCCGCGACCTCTCAATCCGATCGAGCATCGCGTCGACCGCGGCGTCGTCCGACAGCGCCATATGCACCGCTCGACGCCGGCGACCGACTCCTCTGGCGTTTACTGCCACCCTCGCGCCAAACGTCTCGAGCGCGCGCGCCTTCGACTCGGTCCGATTCCAGACGGTCACGTCGTTGCCGCGCCGAAGCAGGTTTTCGACCATGCCGCTGCCGAGCAGGCCGGTTCCGAGAAATGCGATGTTCGACATCCCCGATATTTTAGCCGTCGCCGCTCTACGTCGAAACCGGCGTCGCCCAGGTCGCCGGGAAACGTTTTCCAACGCAGACGTCGTGCAACCATCCGCCGGCGATCGCGCCAGATCGCGGGACCGGCGATCGGCACCCACCACCACCCGTTGCCCGCCCGGAAGGCCTCCATGCCCCACCCGGCCACGGCCGTGAACAGACGCGGGCCGAAATCGCGGGCGGGGTTGGATCGCGCATCCGGAATTGAATCCGAACGTCAGCGCCGATCAGCACCACGAGCAGCCCGGCGACGACGGGTGCCAGGCCGGCGGGTGCGGGCGAGTTGAAGCGCGAGTCGGTGATGGCGAAGATGACGGCGTGACGAAAGCAGCGCCGATGCCGAACGATTCGATCGACCAGGCCGCCGGGGAACACCGTCAGGAACGGCTGCGGGTAGGTGGCCCAGATGCCGGCACCGTGCCAAGACGGCTCCGGTCACCCTGGCGCATGCCGCTGTCGAACGCATCCAGCGCCTCGTGGTAGGTGACGCGAACACCACCGCCGACGCCACGAAACGCACCGGCGATCTGCGCGGCTGCCAGTACTGGCGCGCAACTTACTCTTGCGCCACGGAAAGCGGCGATGCGCTGCGAGGGCCCGAGCTGTCACGGCGGGGTGAGGGTGCGCACCGGTCACGCCAGCGACAGCGACAGCCGCCGCATGGTCACGGCGAGCCCCAGGCGATGTTGATCGACAGTGGCGACCCGGCGGCGTTCGCACTGAGGACGGTCTGGGCCACACCGAGTCCGAACGTGATCAGCACGAACGTCCCCAGGAACTCGGCCAGCAATTCGCGTGCGAGCTCACTCCGCATGCACCTCCTCAAGGGCGCTCATTGGTGGACCGCGCGCGTCCAGCTGAACCGCGGAGTCAGAACGACCTACACATCGGCTTGCACACGGCGCGAACGCAGCGTACCAGCGAGATCGGAACCTGATGAGGGCCATACGAGTGCACGCTGCTGGTCGCGGCGATCCCGACCGCGGGTTGCGGTGACGAACTGCCGACCGAGGCCAACCGATCCGGCGACCAGCCTCACCGGCACCTGGCGCGGAAACATCGCCGTCAGCAACGTCACCGCGGTGATGACGTGGACGCCGACGCAGACGGGCAGCGCGGTCACCGGCCCCGTGGTGATCTCGCTGCCGAGCGGCGTCGTGCTGATGAATGGAACCGTTGCAGGAACTGTTGCCGGAACGACCCTGCCGTTCACGGTGACGGTGCCCCGGGAGGAATCCTGTCGCAGCCGGGGTGCAGCGGCGCGATCGCGAGCACGAGCACCGCTCCTCGACGATGACGATTAACGGAACCTACCCGTCGCCACGGTGATGCGCACCACCGGCCTCACCAGCGGGACATTCACCCTGACGCGTCAGTAAGGCGACGCTTCACGGCAGCACCGGCGGCGGCGCCGCAATCGGCGCGGGCCGGCGGCCGCGGACGGTCGAGGCGCGCCAGCGCCACCGCACCGAAGCCGATCGTCCACACCACGTTACTCGACGATGAACGCGATGATGAACAGGCCGAACGGCGATCGGCATGATCGGTCCGCCGAGAGCGACGGCAGCCGCGCCAGGAGCAGCGGCGACACGATGGCGAGCACGCCGAGCACCGTCGCCGCATAGGGACCGGAGAAGCTTCAGCACGAACCGGTCGGACACGAACTGGCCGATCCGGTAAGCCATCGACGTGAAGCCGAGCAGCGCGATCACGCACAGCGCAAGCGACCGCAAACGGAATGAGCAGCAGCAGCGGGATGCCGACGATCGTTATGACGAGGATCACGATCGTCACGAGCAGAACCGGGAGGAACAGCAGCTGCGCGAGGAAGCCGATCGCGCCGGCCTGTGAGCGGCTCGGCCGTCGCGCGCAGGCTGGTCCGCTCCACGTATTCGCGGCCGAGCAGCATCACCAGCGCGCCGAGGACGCACAGAATCGCCACGCGGCCGAGCGTCGACATCAGGGCCAGCGTACGGTGAATCCCTCGCATCGATCCGCGACGCCAGTCGCGCCAGGGCGCCAGATCGCCGAAATCGATCTCGCCGATGCTGACTTCGTGCAGCTGGCCCTGCACCCGCGCACCCTCGGCGCGCTGCAGCGTCGCCGCCAACGACGGCGAGGTCGCGCGTGACCAGGTGCAGCACGCGGCCGAGCTCGACGTTGCCGCCGACCACCACGACTTCACCGCGCATCTTCGCCGTCGATCCGCGCCGAGCCGCCGATCGCGACGACATCGCCCGTGACGATTTCTGTCGTCGTCGACCCTCCGCGTTGCCGCCGGGCCGGATCCGATCGCCGCGGCGCACGGCGGCCGTCCGGTCGGTTCGAGAGGGGAAGAGGTGGCGGAGGGTAAGACCGGTGCAGCACGAGGGCTGTGAAGAGGCGTCGGGGCTTGACGGGTTCTCGGCGACGGCTCCGCCAAACAGCGCGCGTTGCTGATGGCGGTCGTCGAGGAGCGCCGACAAGCGCAAAGATCGCGTCGGCGTCGGACCCGAGGTTTTTCCTTGACCTCGGCGCCCGTGGCCGGCTTTACGCCATCGATGGCGATGCCTCTCTCGCCGAGCTCGATCAGCCGGACGGCGCCGCCGGCCGATCGTGGCCGCAGCAACAACGCGGTCGGTCAACACGAGGACTTCCGAAGCGCCGCTCGATCTGCTGGCGGAGCGCTGCGTTATCGACGGGCGGCGCCTGGGCGGCCCAGGGGCCCGGCCCACACGCTTGCGCCGCCGCGACGAGCGCGAGGCGTCAGCGTTCTTCATCGCGAGGACTCCTCTTCATATCCGAGCAAGCGTTGCCAATCCGTAGAGCGCAACGACGCTGACCAGCACCAGGCCGGCAATCACCGCAAGGGCCCAGGAGTGACGATGGCGCGCGCGGCGGCCCGGCCGACGGTCGTGAAGATCGACCGAGATGCTGGTGCCGGACCCGAGCGACGCGGCGACCCACAGCGACGCGTTCACCGTCGCCGTTAATCGCCCGGACAAACCCTGCACCATCAACGGCGGCAGCAGGAGACGCGGCCCCGATGGGTGCCACCAAGCCAACGATGGCGAGACCGGCCGGACGGCGCCAGCCCATCTATCTACCTTTTACGTGAAAGGTTAGGCGGATGTTGCACGTGGGAAGTGGGCTAGGATGACCGCGCATGAACGTCGTCACAGCCGCGCCGCGGGCGGCCGGCCGGCTCTGTATTTCGACCTCACCGCCGATCAGCGCAAGGCCTTCTGGGCCGCCTACCTCGGGTGGACGCTCGACGGATTCGACTATTACATACTCAGCCTGCTGCTGGTCGATGTCCAGCGCAGCTTTACGGTGAGCAGCGCGCTGGCGGGCGCGCTCGCCACGGTCACGCTGATGTTTCGCGTCCTTGGCGGCATCGGCGCCGGTATCGCCGCCGACCGCTTCGGGCCGCAAGCTGCCGCTGATGCTGGGGATCCTCTGCGGTAACCGTCGTTCGCCTTCCTCAGCGCGCTTTTCGACCTGTCATGGGATGCTGTTCGCCTGTCGCGCGCTGTTCGGGGTTGGCATGGGCGGCGTCTGGTCGGCCGGCATGCCGCTGGCTCATCGAGCACTGCCCGCCCCGCCATCGCGGGCGTCGTCTCGGGCCTGCTGCAGGGCGGCTACGCGCTGGGCGTGATTCTCGCGGCCGCCGTCTACCAGTTCGGCTATCCGCTCGTGAGCCGACCGGCCCGGAAGGCCGGCGGATGCTGATGTGGGTCGGCATTCTCCCGGCGTCGCTCGTGCTCTGGATCGTGGAGTGACGTGAAAGAGAGCCCGGTCTGGCTGGAACGGCGGAAGCAAGTCGCGTCGGGTCAGCTCAAGCAGGGATCGCTTCGCGCACCTGTTTCGGAGAGACATGCTGCCGATCACGCTCCACTCACGACGATCCTGCTCGCGTCGATCCTCTTCTGTACAACTCGATCACGTGGTGAGTACCCCACGCTGCTCGATCAATGGCACCTGGCGCGGCTGCCCTTCATCACGGCGTTCTCGACCGGCGGCATCGCCGGCGCCTTCATCTGCGGCCGTCTGTCGGAAACCGGCTCGGCCGCCGCGGCTCGGCAGTGCTCATGACGGTCGTCGGCATCCTGGCAGTGCCCCTGTATCTGTTCACCGAGGGAACAGCCACGGTGCCCGCCGGCGCGGCGATGATGGGCGTGTTCGGCACCGGCGCATTTGGCGTCGTGCCGACATGACTGAGCGAACGCTTCCCAACTGCCGCGCGCAGGCCTCGGCGCCGGCTTCGCGGCGTATCAGGCGGAGCCGCGCTCGCCGCGATCGGTCCGACGCTCATCGGATCGATGAAGGACAACGGTGCATCGCGCTCGCGTCAGCGATGGCCATCTGCATCCTGATCTCCGGCACTCTTGACGATCGTCTTCTTCTGGATCGGCCCGGAGACGCGCGGGTGGAAGCTTGAGAATTAGGAATTAGGGAATTAGGAATTAAGAATGCCGCATTGGGCGGCATCGGGCGACGCTCACTTGATCGAGACGCCCGCCCCGATGATCAGCATGTTCATGCGAGGGCTGCCGGGCAGCGCCCTGCGGCGTGCCGGGATAGGATCTCGTGAAAAGCGGACGTCGAAGGTGAACGCGACGTGAGGCTTCGCGAACCACCGCGCGCCGGCGCCGTAGTTGATCGTCGTCAGCCGCTCCTCGTCGGCGGGCAGCGGCTGCTGCGCGTGTCGGGCACCGTCGACCACACGCTCGTGCCGATGCCGCCGCTGATGTAGCTCCAGCCGTCGCCGTTCCCGAAGTTGAACGACAGCTGGGGCGTGAACGAGACTAAACCAGACGTGACCGCGCGGGCGATCTCCACGCCGTCCTGCACCACGGCGCCCGATGCCGCCGTCGCGAAGGTCATCTGCGCGCGACCCCGCGAACGTGATGACGCGCCACTTGAACAGGTAGAGATGTGCGCCGGCGTCAAACCCCAGGCCGCGGCCGGGTAGCTCGTCGACGCTGAGCCCTCTGCTTTCGGCGAGCAGCGCGTCGTCGGGAAAGTTCGGCGAGGTGCCGCGCACGTCGACGACGAACGGCCCGATCGCCGGCGGCGGCTGATCCTGTCCGCTGGCGGCGCGAGGATAAATAGCGGCGGCGGCGAGGACGATTGACGTGGCGATCGCGATCCGCAGCAAGTCGGCCGTCATGTATGCCGGCGGCGCCGCATCGTTGAGCTGGGCGCGCTGGCGCGGCGGTCGCTGCCACGCCTTCTGCGACGGCGGCTAGGGATCAGCTGGTCTTGTCCATCGCGGTGCCCAGCCGTCACATCCCCCTTTCCGACCTGCTCGACGCTGTGGGCGGGTTGATCTACGGCATTTAGCGGGTCGGTCGCACGCCGCTTGTTCTGAATCGATGCTCGACCGTGCGCCGATTCGCGAGCTACCCGAAGCCAGCGTCCGCAGCCAATCGGCTCCTTCAAGATCCGCGGCGCCTACAACGCGATCAGGCGCTCACCGCCGACCAACTGAAGGGAAGGCGTCTGACACGTCAGCGCCGGCAACGCCGCGCAGCGTCGCCCTCGCCGCCGCAAAGCGGGCGCCCTGCGCCGTCATGGGCATGGAAACCGCGCCGGAGACCAAAATCGAACATCAACCGCCTCGGCCCGAACAACAAGGCGCCCTACGACGAGTGCTGGCGGACGGTCGATCGCGCACGGCTCGGCGCGGATGACCGGACACTTCGAAATCCATCCGTTCGACGACGATCGACTTCATTGCCGTGCAACGGGACGGCTGGCCTCGAGATCGTGGAAGACCTGCCGGACGTGGACGCCGCTCGTATGGCCGCGGTCGGCGGCGGCGACGACTGCTCTCCGGCATCGGCGCCGCGGTCCGGCGGCTGCGGGCCGGGACGATGGCCGCGGTCTTCGCCGCGGAGCCCGGAAACGGCGGCGCCGCTTTCCGCGTGTCGCATGGACGGCCGGGCAGGCCGATGCCGCTTCGGACGGATGGACGGCCGTCGTTCGTCGGCTGGCGCCCGGCGGCAGATCGGTGCTCGACACGATGTGGGCCGAGCCGCTCCGCTCGCTCGAGCAGGATCGCTCGAGTCGATCCCGCTGACTGCGGTGGTCGTGCGGCGATGAAGCTCGTCGCCGAGCGCGCGCGTGCGTGATCGCGCGAGGGCGCCGCCGGCTGTGCGCCCGTCGCCGCGGCGATCTCCCGGCCTGGCGTCGCAGCGGCCATCGCAACGTGGCGGCCGTCGTGTCGGGCGGCTAAACGTCGATCTGGCCACGGTTCGCGCAGCTTCGTCACGACCCGCGTGCTAGGCGCTGAACCGCAGCTTAGCCATAACGCCTGAAGCCGAGATACGCCACCTGCCGCCGTTCCCCGACGCATTCAACCGGCTCGACCGAGCTGGCGACCGATCTCTGGTGGAGCTGGCAGTCCGACAGCGCGCGGCGTGTTCCGGCGTCTCGACTATCTGCGTCTGTGGCGGGCAACCGCGCACAACCCGGTCCGGATGCTGTGGGTCGTGCCCGCCGAAGCCTCGAGCCGGCCGCGCAGGACACCGCAATCTCCTCGGCGATCCACGACCGCGCGCATCGACAGCGCTCGACGCGGCCGCGCGGAAGCGCGCATACACCTGGTGGCGACACGGTTTCCAGAGCGTCGGCACCGCCCGATCGCGTACTTCTCGGCCGAGTTCGCGCTGCACCAGTCGCTGCCGATCTACGCGGGCGGCCTCGGCGTGCTCGCCGGCGACCACTGCAAGGAAGCGAGCGACCTGGGCGTGCCGCTCATCGGCGTCGGCTTCATGTATCCGCAGGGCTACTTCCATCAGCAGCGTGTCGCCGACGGGCTGGCAGAGGAGAATCTACGAGCGCCTCAACTGGGCCGACGCGCCGATCGAGCCGGCGGTGACGGCCGACGGCAGACCGTGCATCACCGCCGTCCCGCTCGGCGACCGCACCGTGCTCGTCGCGGTGTGGCGCGTGCGGCTCGGGCGCGTCACGCTGTATCCTGCTCGACACCGATCTCGAGGAGAACGCGCCGTGGGACCGCGAGCTGTCGGCGCGCCTCTACGGCGGCGACCGCGAGACGCGCGTCCAGCAGGAGATCATCCTCGGCATCGGCGGCGTCCGCGCGCTGAAGCACGCTGGGCTCTGACGCCGGCGGTCTGTCACCTGAACGAGGGCCACGCCGCGCTTCGTCGTGCTGCAGCGCATCCGCGATCTCATCGAGCACGGCTCGACGCTTCGATCAGGCGCTCGGAAGAGATCCGTCGCGACGACGGTCTTCACCACGCACACGCCGGTGCCGGCCGGGCACGACGCGTTTCCCTTCAACCTCGTCGAGAACCACCTGGCGGGCTGCTGGGGCACGCTCGGGCGGCACACCGCGAACGGTTCCTGGCGCTCGGCCACTACGACAACGGCAGCGGGCCGCAGTTCAACATGACGGCGCTGGCGCTGCGCATCGGCGGAGCGCGGTCAACGCGGTGAGCCAGCTGCACGGCGACGTCACCCGCGAGATGTGGGCGCCGATCTGGCCCGGCACGGCGCCGCGAGCCGCGCCGGTGTCAGCGCGATCACCAACGGCGTGCACGTGCCGACGTGGCTGTCGGCCGAGATCAGCGCGATCTCTTCGAGTCGGCATCTCGGGACGCGACTGGCGTCGAACGGCACGACGACCCGGCGCTCGTGGGACGCCGTGCTGGACATCCCGGACGAGGAGCTGTGGGCCGTGCGCCAGTCGCTGCGCGACTATCTGTTCGCGTTCATCCGCGAACGGGCGCGGCAGCGCTGGACCATCGAGGCGCGTCAGCGCGCCGCGCGGTCGTCGCGGCCGGCACGCTGCTCGACCCGAACGCGCTGACGATCGGCTTCGCGCGGCGCTTCACCGGCTACAAGCGGCCCGGAGCTGATCTTCCGCGACCCCGACGCGGCTCGCAGGCATCCTCAACGCCGTCGCGGCGCCCGGTGCAGATCGTCTTCGCCGGCAAGGCGCACCCGGCCGACGACAGCCGGCAAGCACCACCTGCAGCGCGTCTACCGGCGCGCGCTCGATCCGCTGTTCGGCGGCCGCATCGCCTTCGTCGACGACTACGACCTGCACGTCGCGCACTTCCTCGTGCAGGGCTGCGACGTCTGGCTGAACAACCCGCGCAAGCCGCTCGAAGCGAGCGGCACGAGCGGCATGAAGGCGGCGCATCAACGGCGTGCCGCATCTGAGCATCGGCGACGGCTGGTGGGCCGAAGGCTACGACCGGCGACCAACGGCTGGACGATCGACGGCGGCGTCGCGCGGCGACGACGACGCGCAGTGGATGCCGCCGACCGCCGCAGCAGCTACTCGGCTGTCTCGAGGAAGAGGATCTGTGCCCGCTTACTACGAGCGCGACGCCTCCGGCGTGCTCATCGGTGGATGGCCGTCGTCAAGCAGTCCATCCGGCACCGTCGCGCCGAGGTTCTCGGCGCGCGCCGCATGGTGAAGAGCTACGTCGAGCGGATCGTATGCGCCGGCGATCGAGCGGAAGGCGGGAAGCGAAGATCTGAAACCCGTAGATTAGAATTAGGAATTAGGAATTAGAGATCATGAATGCTGAGTGGAAGCCGTTCGCGGCGGCCCTCGCGCCGATCGTGTCGGGCGGGCGTCAGCCACGGCGGAAGCCGAGGCAGGCCTGGCGAGGCTCGCGGTCGGCAGCCGCGGCTTTCAAGCTACGGCGAGACGATCCCGGCCGACTACACTGCCAGACGGCGGCTGAACGGGTCGCCCGGCGCCCGGCGTGGGCGGCGCGCCGGCGGCAACGCGCGAGTTCGCGCTGATTCTCGACGATCCCGATGCGCCGATGCCGCAGCCGTTCGTGCCGCGGGTCATCTACGGTTCCTGGAACCGCCAGGAGTGCCAAGCGCTGCCGACTGGGCGCCACGCGTAGAAGCGCCAGGCCTCGAGTCGAGCGCTGCAAGGCTCACGACTGCAGCTTCGCGATCGTTCTCGCTGCGGCGGACGGACCGCCTCTGAACCCGGCTATCGGTCCCGCCACCGCCCCGGGCAAACCGCACCACTACCAGCACCTCAGGTCTACGCGCTCGACGCCCGCTGGATGCGAAAGAAGGCATGACTCGAGGACGACCTGCTCAAAGCCATGGAGGGCAGATCGTCGCCCAGGGCGAGCTCGTCGGCGTCCCATAGAGCGCAAAGGCCAGCCCAGAGGTTCGAGAGTCTGAGGAGTTGGAGGCTGGTGAGTCCGCCCATGCCATTTGATGGATTTGGACATTGACGGGCGTAGTGTAGATTTGAGCCATGTCGCCGAAAGTCGGTCGCGCGAAGTCGCGCGCCGCGCTAAATGCGGCGCCGAGAAGATCTCGAGCCGCGCGCGGCGAGTACTGCCGCGACTGCTGGGACAAGAAGATCGCCGTCGAGGAAATCGTCGCGCGCGAGTTCGCGCTCAAGCGCTACATCCGCGCGCACAGCGCCGAGAAGTACCTCATCTACCACTCCACGCTGAAGCGCCCCTGCGGCCAGCTGATCGTCGTCGACGACGGCTACGACCTGTTCCTGACGCTGACGCTGCAGCCCCAGGACTTCGTAGCTGGGACGAGGCCGCCTATCACCTCGAGGGCGATCCGAGAGGATGAGCTGTTCTCGGGCTGTCGCCGGATCGTCGTCGCCGCCGAGGTCATCGGGCCCTTGGGGCGGCGGCAAATGGCACATGGAGATCTTCCGCTCCGTCAACCCCGAGCCGGAGGACTGGAACGGCGAGATGGTGGCATAATCCCGCCGGAACGTCGACAGGTACGAAGCTGAAATCTGAACTCTGAAGTCTTAAATCTGAAATCTCGCGTATTCCTGGGGGAGGATCTTATGCGCGCCCGTTTCGCCCTTGCGGCCACGATCGTGGCGGCTGCCGTGCTCGGCGGCGAGCTGATCGCCTCAAACCGAGACCACGTCTCCAGACGCGCCGATGACCTCCGTACTCGCCGGGAAGAAGCTGCACGCCGCCGATCCGCGGCGAGGCGGCACTTCGAGTGGGTCGACCTCAAGCCCGTGAACGACACGGGGAGGGGGACATGGTCATCACCGAGAGATGACCGTCCGGTACGCCTCCCGCGGCGCCGATCGCGCGGCTGACCATCAACGAAACCTGTGCCGGCGGCAGGCGGGGCAGGTCCACGGCCGGCCGCGGCGTCATCAACGCCCTCCTGACCTGGAGGAAACGGCAGTGCTATCGATCAGAACGCGCTGGAAGGCCGGGATGTCGGAGATTTCAGCGCGCAGCTACGCGCACGCCAACGGGACGATCAAGCCGGTGAAGGTGAACAAGCTGGAGGCGCCGAAGCCGACCACCGATTCGCCGACGACGTCGTCGGCGACAACGTCGAAGCCGGACCGATCACGACGCAAAACCGGCGACCACGACGACGGCAAAGCCGACGACCACCGCGCCAGCGCAGATACGACCAGAAGAGAGCGTAGGCGGTTCAGGGGAGCTTTGTCGAACTTCACGTCGCCGGCGACCTTCGGCATCGCCACGAGGAGAAACGGCGACGTGATCACCTGCGCGGCAATCCGCGTCGCCCCGGCTTCGTCTCCCGGCACTGCGGCGACTAACGCGCCCGCCTCTTCCGCCGCGCCCACGATCTCGACGCCGCGTACCGCCGGTCGGCCGCGTTCCGAGCACACCGCCGCCACCGCCTGCGCGCGAGTCGACTGCCGCGGCGGCCGTCTCAGGTGCATGCTCCTTTCAGAGCGCGGCCCCGAATCCGCCGGGTCCCGGACGACGACCTGCTGCGCGCTGTCGATGTTGCTGTGCGCCCCACGATCGAGCATTCGCATCGCCGCACCCTTGTGCACCGGGTGCACCTTGTGAACCTTGTGCACCGGGTGCACTAGCTTGTGAGCTATGTGCGCCGGGCGCACCAGTGCCGTCGTGGCGACATGGAAGGGGATCATGCGCGTCGCCGCCTTGTGGTCGCCAAGCCGCGAGCGCGCCTCCAGTGGTGAGCATTTACAGCGCCGGGCTTCAGATCCGATCAGCGGTACGCCGCCTGGTAGATGTAGCCGCCGCTCGAGCGACCTGCAGCTCGCTCGATTGGCGCTCTTCTTCGTTCTTGAACAGCGACCGTGCCTTCGTCAGAGCGGACGATCGCCGGGTGGATGTCGACGGCGTGCGGCTCGGGCCGTCGGCCGCGTCGCAGACCTCGGCGAACAAGCGCGATCTCGTCGTTCCGCGGGAAGGTGCGAGCGCGATCGGCGCCGCCGGCGGACGCCCTTGGTCAGCCGTCGTCAGGCTTAGCGTCGTGAGCCCGAGCCCAGACTGATCGACGTCAGCGCCACACCGCTCGACGCTCAACTCGCTTCTTGGCGAAGTCAGGCACTGTCGGGTCGTACGCCGACGGATCCCACCTTGCCGCACGGTCACGTCGCGCGCGCGCGGACGCGCAGCTGTGTAACGCCCAGGCGGCAGATCCACGCGGCTGAGAAGGCGGAGGCCGTTTCGGCTGACGCGCAGCTTTGCTTCAGGCGGCGCAGGTTGAGCGTCACCGACTTCGGTCGCCCGGCCTTGGATGCTTGCCCTGGGCGTCGACGGCGAAGTAGCGCGATCTCGATTTTCTGCGCCGCTATCCAGCGACAGGTCGCGCCCGCTCATCTCGACGCCGAACAGCGACCGAGGGGCGTTCGGCGCCGTTCCCTTGAACGGGGGCGGCGAACACCGCGCATCGCGAGGTCGCTCACCCTGATCGGGCTGTTCAGCGCTTCGGTGACCGCCGGCGAGGAGCTGGCGCCCGGCGTCGCTTTCGTCGACGCCGATCGCACCGCGCGGCGCGATGTAGCCGCGGCAGGCGCACTGCCATCCTCCGGCCGCGACACGCGCACCTGGATCTTATGGAACCTTTGCCGTCGCGGCGGTTCTGCGCGCGGGTAGTGCGCGAGCACGTAGTAGGAGCTCTGCCGTTGTCGCGGACGATGCGCGTCGAAGGCGCCGGTGAAGTCGTTGGAGTTGACGGCGGCGTAGCCGTTGGTCTCTTCAGCGAGCGTCGCAGGCTGTCCTGCGAGAGGAACAGCTCGTTCGTGCAGGCCGCGGGCGCCGATGCCGGTCGCGTGCCGCCGTCGGCGTCGCCGGGTCAGCCGCCCCGCGCCACCCTGGGCCGTCGGCCACGAGGCAACGCCGATCGAGATGTGTCGCCCGAGGTCGGTCAGCCACGCGGATCGATGGCGTAGATGGCGACGTTCGATCGCGCCGCGGCGCTGATCGTCTGACGGATATCGTCGATCAGTGCCGACGCCGAGTTGCTCGTCGAGTCGTCGTACTGGCGGATGACGTCGGTGATGTCGTAATCGATGCCCTCGCTCACGTAGATGATCGTCTTGCGCCGGCCGCGCAGGCCGCTCGATCCACTCGGCGATCTCTTCTGGCAGAGCGGCATCGTCGACTGCGCGCGTTGCTAGGCGCGCTCCTGCTCGTCGGGATCGGCTAACCCGGCCGGGCACGCCGGCCTGACAGGAGCTGCTCGTTGCGGGCCACCGTCGCCGAGATGAGCTTCCGGCCGACGAACTTGTCGCACTGCCGACGCAGGAGCAGGCGCTTGAGTTGGTGAATTCTTGCGCCGCGTCGGTGCGCCGCCGGTAGTGTTCACGACGTGCCATCAGGTCGTTCTCGCGCCAGGTTTCTCTCGATGAACTGGTGCATCGCGTTCTTCACGTTCGCAGGTGCGGTGCACGTCGGTGTGCAGGTCGTCGAGGACTGGCGACGCGTGACGCCGCGCGTCGAAGCGGCCGCTCGTTCGGCTCTCACGTCGGGCTCGATCGGCGCCTGCGGCGCAGAGCGGCCGATCCGCGCCTTCTCGATCCGGCATGATCGACCAGGGTGAAGGTGCTGATCGTCTGGCGCTGGCCGTCTTCGAAGACCTGGAAGTCTTCCTTCTTCAGGTCGCGGATGAACTGGCCCTGGCTGTCGGTGAGCGAGCGCCGTCGACCTCGACTTACTCGACCTCGGCTTTGAAGGTTGGGGTCTGCAGCGCGGGCGGCGTGCTGCTGTTGGCTCAGCCGCGCCAGAACCGCCGCAAGCGCCACAAACGCCGCCGTGAACCACACTCGTCGAATCATGGAAGGCACCCCGACGCTGGCGGGCCGATCGGGCCTGATTATAGCGGTTAGCACTTCGTTGCAGGCGGACCTTTGCGGTCCGGCGTCTGACGCCCAGCCGACCTCAAAGGGTCGGCCTACACGCGATAACGCGACATGACTCCAGCCAACGCAATCTCATCGGCATCGGCGCCTCGACATCGAGGCGGTGCAGGCGGCACTGCGTGCAGCAGGGGCTGACGGGTGGCCGGCTGTGCGACTTCCACGGCATCAATGGAATCGCGGTGGACGTCGCCGGCGTCGGCCGATCAGGGCGAGCACCTACCACGCGGCTGGTGACATTACCTCATCCCGCGACCGGCGAACCGCGCGCCCTGGTCCACGCCATCGAGTCGCATGCGCTCGAGCGCACCTGCCCGGGAGCACCGAACGCTACTCCGGCCGCGCCGCGCTCGAAGCAGGGTTGCAGCGCCTGCTCCAGGATGCGGCGGATCGCGATGGAGTATGCTCGCCCGGCTGCGCCATCCCCTACGTCTCGACGCGTCGACGCCGGCACGATCGAGCTCGTGCGGCAATTCGGCGTGGAGGTTGCCTCGTCGGGCGATCTCGTCCAGCAGTTCTCCGCCGTCTGGCACGCGGCGCAGATCAAGTCTCACGTCGCCGCGTCCGAGAAGCTTACCGGGTCAAGGATCGCGCCTTCGACGAAGCGGCGCGCCGCCTGAAGAACGGCGTGGCCGACGACCGAGTTCGAGATTCAGCAGCTGATGGCTGGATGGTTCGCCGAGGAAGGGCTCGTCAGCGACTCGGCGCCGGTGGTCGCCGCGGAAAAGAACGCCGGGGATCCGCACTACCTGCCGACGGCCGCGCACAACGAGGACGATCGGGACGTGACGAGGTGCTGCCTGCTCGATCTCTGGGCCAAGCCCGACCATCCGGGCGCGGTATTTGCGGACATTACATGGGTGGGTATACCGAGGCGTGAGGTTCCGGCGCGCATCGCCGTGGCGTTCAAGCGCGGTGAGCGACGCGCGCGACGCGGCGGTCGAGCTCGTCCAGCAGCGGACCTGGCGCCGGCGAAGAGATCCGCGGCTGCGAGGTCGACCGCGCGGCGATGGCCGTGCTGCGCGAGCGCCGGGCTACGGCGACGCCATCCTGCACCGCACGGGGCACAGCTCTCGGCGAGGCGGTGCACGGCAACGGCGTCAACATGGACGACTATCGAAACGCACGACGACCGGCGGCTGCTGACCGGCACGGGCTTCACGATCGAGCCGGGCGTGTACTTCGACAGACTTCGGCGTCCGCTCGGAAATCAACATGATCGTGGGCGACCGGGACGCCACGGTCACCGGGCCGCTGCAGACCGAGATAATGCACTGCTGTAGGGCGCTGGCGCTGTTGTAGGAGGAATGATGTCCACGCGCAAGACCACTCTGTTTTACGCGATGCTGATCGCCGTCGCCGTCGCTGGCGGTCGGGCATGGTGATCGCGCTCGCGCCTCGACCTGACGCCGACGTCCGCGGCGCAGACGTTCACCGCGCCGCCGACGAACAGCGCGCCGGTCACCGGCGCGATCGACGCGCAGACGTTCCGCAACGTCGCGAAGGCGCGTGTCGCCGATCGTCGTGAACATCCGGACCGAGATCGCAGCCGCCGCGAGCAGGATCTGACCGAGTTCTTCGGCGGCGGCGGTGGCCAGACGCCGGACGATCTGTTCCGCCGCTTCTTCGGCGGACCCGGACGGCCGCGATCAGGGCGGCGATCGAACCAGACCGCCGGCGCCGGCGGCCGCGGCCGGCAGCAGCGTGAGACCCCGGTACGCGCGCCGGCACCGGCTTCATCATCAGCAAGGACGGCCTCATCCTCACCAACAACCACGTCGTCGAGGGCGCCGACCAAGATCGAGGTCTCGCTCTACGGCGAAGACGACGATCGGACGTACGAGGCGAAGGTGGTCGGCCGCGATCGCGCTGACCGACAGCGCCCTCATCCAGCTCACCGAGAAGCCGAATCACCCGCTGCCGGAGGTCAAGTTCGGCGATTCGTCGCAGATGGCAGCCGGGCGACTGGGTGATGGCGATCGGCAACCCGTTCAGCCTGCGCGCACACGGTCAGCGTCGGCGTGATCAGCGCGACCGAAGCGGCCGTTCCCGGTGACCGATCGGGCGCTCGCACGACATGCTGCAGACCGACGCGGCGATCAATCCCGGCAACTCGGGCGGTCCGCTGCTGAACATCCGCGGCGAGGTGATCGGCATGAACACCGCGATCATCAGCAACGCGCCGCCAGGCAGGGCAACATCGGCATCGGCTTCGCGGTGCCGATCAACACGGTGCGCGACCTGCTGCCGCAGCTGCGCGACCGGCAAGGTGATCCGCGGCCGGATCGGCGTCCAGAGTCACGCGCGGTGAAGCCCGGCGAGGAACGAGGACTTCGGCCTCAAGTCGCGCGCCGGCGCCGTCGTCGGCGGCGTCGAAGCGGGCGGCGCGGCCGACAAGGGCGGCCTCGAGCCGGGCGACGTGGTCGTCGGAGTAGCAACGGCCGGCCCGGTGGCGAACGACCAACGAGCTGGTGAAGATGGTCACCGCCACGAAGCCCGGCACCACCGTGCCGGTCAAGGTGATGTGAGCGAGCGCGGCGGCGCCGCGCGCGGAGCGGACCATCAACGTCACCGTCGACGAACTCGATCTCGAGGCGCGAGCAGGAGCCGCCAGGCGCGCAATACCACCCGCGGCGGCCCGCCGCAGAGACACAGGGCGCGGACAGCTTCGGGCTGAGCCTGCAGAACCTGACGCCGCAGCGCGCGCGGCAGCTGCAGCTGCCCGCGGGGACGTCCGGCGCCGCTCATCGCCGACGTGCGACACGAGCGGTCCGTCGGCCGGCATCCTGCGTCCTGGCGACGTGATCCTGTCGGTGAACGCAGGCAGTGCCGTCGCGGACGCGCGACCGCGGCGGCGCGCGAGCTTCAGCAGTGGCGGCCGGACGCTCGCGCGGATCCTGCTCTGGCGCGGCGACGGCGAGGTGTTCGTCACCGTCCGCAAAGAGTGATCGCCGATATCGTCCGTGAACGCGGCCCGCTGACGGTGGCCGCGTTCATGGACCTCGCGCTCTACCATCCAGAGCTCGGCTACTACGCCCGCGCCGCCCGCCGTTCCGGACGCGCGGGCGATTTTTACCAGCGTCGACGTCGGGCCGCTCTTCGGTGAGCTGCTCGGCCGTCCAGATCGCCGAGATGGCCGGCCCGCTCGCCTCGCCTCTGCGCTCTGCTGTCCTCCCTCTGCGTCCTCGTCAGGTTTCGATCTCGTCGAAGCGGAGCGGGAAGCGGACGCCTGGCGGCCGACGTTTCGAGCGCCCTCGGGCGGAGCCATCCGGATCTGCTCCAGGGCCTACGGCTGTCTCTCGTGGAGGCGAGTCCGGCGGCGCGCGCCGCTCAGGCGGAGACGCTGCGCGGCATCTTCGATCGGCCCTTCGCTTCATCCGAGTCGCCGCCGGACGGGCATCGAGGGCGTCGTGTTCGCGAACGAGCTCCTCGACGCATTTCCCGTCCACCAGGTCGTCATGCGCGCCGACGGCCTGAAGGAGATATACGTCGAATGCTCGGACGGACCTTCGTAGGGCGGACCTCTTAGGTCCCGCCGCGACCTGACGATCACGCGAGGGCCCGCCGTCGACGCCGGCGCTCGCCGAGCACTCGATGCGCCTCCACATCGAGCTCGAGCCCGGATGGCGCGCGGAGATCAACCTGCGCGCCGTCGAGTGGGTTCGCGACGTCGCGCGGCGCTTGCGGCACGCGGCTTCCTCATGCTCGTCGACTACGGCCACGAGGCGCCCGATCTGTACGGCGCGTCGCATTCGGCGGGCACGCTGACCAGCTTCACGCGGCACACAGAGTGGAACGCCTGGCGAAGATGCGTCAGCACCGCCGTGGCTCGAACACCCCGGCGATCAGGACATCACGGCGCACGTCGACTTCACGAGCGTCCGCGCTGCCGCGGAAGCCGAAGGGCTGACGACGATCGGCTTCCTCGACCAGACCTATTTCATCCTCCGGGCTGATCGGCGCTGAGGTAGGCCGACCCTTTCAGGTCGGCTGCTGACGCCGGCCGCACGCCGGCGTTTCGCGAGCGGCTGGCGCTGAAGACGCTGCTGATGCCGGGCGGCCTCGGCAGCACGATGAAGGTGCTGATCTTCGGGCAAGGAGCGTCGGCGCGCCCGGCGCTCGCGCGGCTGCTCGTATCGGGTCCGCGTCACCTGACGATCAGACCGATTAGTCCCGTTCGTCTCCGCGTTCCTCATCTTCCAGCGCCGGTCCGACAATTGTTCCCTCAAAGCTTCCCTGTGATTCGTCAAGAGCGCGGGCGCGCGTTGGCAGCGTTGCGTAACACGGACAATCTCTGCGGGGTTGCGCCGTCATCCTGAGGTTGCCCGACGCTCCTCTGAAACGCCCGCTTCCGCCATTGACCTGATAGTTCACGGTAAGGGCGGCGTGTTCCCGCGGCCGGGATTGATACAACCAAAACCCGTCCATGACCGTAGCGATCAACAAACTTCCGTCCTGGAAGCGAAACACGCCCGCGCCTTTCAAAACGCCGAAAGACGGACCCATGCAATCGCTGGGAGGCTGGGGGGCGGCCCCGTCTGCGTGTAGTTCTCGAAATGTGAATGGTCCGAAAGAACCTTTCCCGGCTAATTGCGTTTCGTCAGTGACGGTATTGGCCTGCAGGCTGATCGTCGTGGCCACATTGGTTCCCGAAAACGTCATCCTTACATGCTTCTGTTGTGCGTAGACGCCGGCGACACCTCGAAATTGAGCATCAGTGCACTGAGCACGAGTGTGCGGGGCGACCGTTCTGGTTGTCACGTTTTCTCTCCAGTCTGTCTTGAAACGAAACAATGCGACCGCGCTCGAAAGTTCACAGCCTGCCACGGCTCACCGTGATGAGTCGCCGTCGCCGTTCCTAGAGGTAGCGTGTAACCGTTGAGCCTCTTCCTTCGTAGAAGCGGGTCAGGCGCCCGGCCTGCGCGAGATCAAGGCGCCCGGCGCGGACGGCCGCTTCCGCTGTCCCGGATGATCCTGGCGGTAAGCACCTCGCCGTCGAACTGCACATAGCCGAGGACCTCGCGCACCGTGTCGCCCTTGATGACGGCTTCGAGCACGACGTCGCGTTGTCGTCGTCCACGCTCACGTGGACCGCATGAGTGTCTCCGAACAGGTTGTGCAGATCGCCGAGGATCTCCTGGTACGCACCGACGAGAAACGCCCCGACGTAATAGGGCGATCCGTTGAAGGCGTGCAGCGGCAGGGTGCTTCTTGACGTCGCGCCGATCGATGAACTGATCGATCTTCCCGTCCGAATCGCAGGTGATGTCGCCGAGCACCGCGTGGCGCGTCGGCCGTTCGTTGAGGCGGTGAATCGGCATGATCGGAAAGAGCTGCTTGATGCGCCCAGCTGTCGGGAATCGACTGAAACAGCGAGAAATTGCAGAAGTAGGTGTCGGACAGCGACTCGTCGAGGTTCTGCAGATCCTCGGGCACCTCGTCCATCGTCTGCAGCAGCTCGGCAGCTTCAGGCAGATCGCCCAGTAGACGTTCTCCGCGAGCGAGCGCTGCTCGAGCGGCAGATACCCGCCGAGAACAGCGTTCATCGCCATGTCGAGCGCCTGCTGGGCGTCGTGATAGCTCTCGAGCGCATTTCTCGACGTCAGGCCGTCGTGGGTCTCGATCAGGTCGATGAGCGGCTGCTCCAGTCTCGGCGTCGCGGCGTCTTGCGGCATCGGTCTCCTCGCCGAACCCGGACACGCCGAGCACGTTGAACACCAGGACGCTGTGGTGCGCGACGATGGCCCGCCCGCTCTCCGAGATGATCGTCGGATGCGGCACCTTGGCCTCGTCGCACACCGTCTGCAGGTGGTAGACGACGTCGTTGGCGTATTCCTGAAGCGTGTAGTTCACGCTCGATTCGAAGTTGGTCTGCGAGCCGTCGTAGTCGACGCCCAGGCCGCCGCCGACGTCCATGTATTTCAGACCGGCGCCCGCCTTGACCAGCTCGACGTAGACGCGCGCCGCTTCGTTCAAGGCGCCCTTGACGATGCGGATGTTCGGGATCTGGCTGCCGAGGTGAAAGTGGAGCAGCTGGAAGCAGTCCTCCATGCCCCGCGTCTTCAGCTCTTCGAGGCCGCGCAGGATCTCGCCGACCGTCAGGCCGAACTTCGAGCGGTAGCCGCCCGAGGACTGCCAGCGGCCGCCGCCGCGCGCCGCGAGCTTGACCCGCATGCCGATCTTCGGCCGGACGCCGACCTTCTCCGGCGTACTCGAGGATCAGGTCGAGCTCGGTGTATTTCTCGACGACCGGGATGATGCTGCCGCCCGATCTTCTGCGCCAGCATCGCCATCTCGATGAACTCGGCGTCCTTGAAGCCGTTGCAGATGATCGGCGTCGTCGTTGTCGGCGAGCGCCGCGACCGCCAGCAGCTCCGGCTTCGAGCCGGCCTCGAGGCCGAAGCCGTACTGCCGCCCGAACTCGAGCACCTCTTCGACCACCTGCCGCTGCTGGTTGACCTTGATCGGATAGACGCAGATGTAGCGGCCGCGCATATTCGTGCTGGGCGATCGCGCCCTGGAACGCCTCGGCGATGTCCTGCAGCCGGTGCTGCAGGACGTCGCGGAAGCGGATCAGCGTCGGCAGGCTGATGCCGCGCCGCTGCAGGTCGTCGACCAGCTGCTTGCAGATCGATCCGCCCGCGTCGGCTCCTTCGTCCGGACGGATCATCAGATGGCCGTTCTCACCGATCGAGAAATATCCGTTTCCCCAGCGTGAGACTTCGTAAAGGTCGGTGCATCGGCGCACCGTCCAGTCCTCTCCGCCACGTCGTGCGCCGAACGTGGACGGCTCGTCGGAATGATCCATGCAGAGCATGATACCTGCGCTGTGACCGTGACCGCCCGGGAGAAGTGGACTCCGCGACCGGTGTTCCACGTAACGGGAAGGCAACCTCTGGTGCCGTCCCCACCAGACGCCAGAGCGTCATGGCCTGACGTATCATCTGAGCATGCGGTCGATCGGCGAGGCGTGCCCCCCATTGATCGTCGGCGCGCTGCTCGTTCTCCAAGCGCCGATTCAGGGCCCAGACCGACGGCTCACCCTTGCCGGTTTCGTTGGAGCGGATTCGGGCGCAGGCCTGAAAGAGCCGCCGCCGCTTCTGCAAATTCCTGCGCCGTCGGGCGATACGCTCGACGTTCCGTGCGGAAGTCCAGGCGGGACTGTCTTTTCTGCAGCCAATTGACGAGGAGCCATTCGATCCGACGTTCGGGTTGTCCCTCGGCCGGCGAATTGCTGGATGGGAGGCATCGGGAAGATCCGCTCCGCCGTCGTCGCTTACAAGCGCGGCCGGGCCGAGCGCCGCGCGCGGAAGGAAGTGGCGCGAATGCGCTCGCGGCGTTCTGCGCGGCCCGCGGCTGCCCAAGCGTCCACGACCAGCAAGTAACGCCAGCCGATGTCGTCCGACCGCCGTGCGGTTGCCCAACCTGCAGCACGAATATCTCCCGGAAGAACCGGATCACTCTGCGGAAAGTCGGCCGGTATTTGGGGATTCGGCCCCTTCCGGCATCATGCATGGATTCGATTGCCGCGAATACAGGGACCGCCGTTGTATAAAGGTCCCGTGACGACCACCCTGGAGCGCGAAATCAAGCTGCGGGTTCGGCACCCGGCGTGACGCGCGCGCCGCGATACCCGCGGCCGGCGACCTTCGTTTCCGCGCTCGGCGTCTTCGGGAGGACAGACCTCGCTCGACAAATCCCCGAGAGGGACGGCTGCGCGGCGGTAATACGCCGTCGCATCCTCCGGATCAGGATGGAGTGCGGGCAAGAGCTTCATCACCTTCAAGGGGCCGGTTCAGCCGGCGATCGGTCAAGACCCGCGAGGAACTGGAGACGGTTGGCGGCGACGGCCCGCTGCTCATCCGCATCTTCGAGGAGCTCGGCTTCCTGAGGGGTTGTGGTTCCGCATGAGAAGCTTACCGCGAGGAGTTCACGCGCGAAGACGTGATCGCGTCGCGGTCGACGGGAACGCCGGATCGGCGTGTTCGTCGAGGTCGAGGGCAGCGAGCGCGGCATCGCCGCGATGGCGGAGGCGCTCGGCCGCCGCGAGGGCGACTACGTCCTCGACTCATGCACCGCGGCCTGTTCGCCAGCCACTGCGCGCAGAAACGGCCTGCCGGCCGGCGACATGCTGTTCTGAATGCCGCCGGCGCTCGTCCTGACGGCCGGCCTCGGAACCCGGCTGCGGCCCCTCCACTCTCGTTCGCGCAAAGCCTGCCGTGCCGATCGCCGGCGAGCCGCTCGTCCGCCGCATCATCACGTGGCTTCGAGCCAAAGGGCGTCGATACTGGATCTCGTGCTGAACCCGCATCACCTGCCCGAGACGATCGCGCGTCGGCCGCTCTGGCGACGGGTACCCGGTTTCCCTGGGCGTGCGTGTGCGGTATTCCCGCAAGGAGCAGCCGGCAGAGTGCTCGGCAACCGCTGGCGGACCGCGACGCGCCCTGCCGATCATCGGTCAGGAGGCGGCGGACGTTCCTGATCGTCAACGGCGACACGCGCTGACCGACGTCGACTGCCGGCGCTCGTCGCACGCTCATCAGGCCTCGGACGCGCTCGTCACGCTGGCGCTCGTCCCTAACGATCAGCCCGCAACCAACATGATGGCGGGCGTCGTCGTCGACGCCGGGTCGCGGGTCACCGTTCGTGCGCCCGGGCGCGGCGTCCGACGCGAGCCGTGCCATTTCGTCGGCGTCCAGGCCGTCGAACCGTCGGCGTTCGCCGCGGTGCCCGACAACACCCCGGCGAACTCGGTCGGCGACGCTACGACCGGCTCATCGCGCGGCGTCCAGGCGCGGTTCGCGGGCTTTGTCACCCGCGCCGCGTTCTTGGGACGTCGGCACGATTGCCGACTACTCGGAACACTCCCGCCGCGCTCGGCAGGCCGGCGCCGCCGGGCAGGAACACCCGCATCGATCCCACCGGCGCGCGTCGAAACGTCGATCCTGTGGGACGATGTAGAGATCGGCGGACACGCCGTGCTCGAAGAGTGCATCGTCACCGACGGCACCGTCGTTCCGGATGGCGCCCGTTATCGCCGCGCGGTCCTCCGCGGCGGCGCCAGCGCTCAGTTGCGGAGCCATTCGATTGAGCACTATCGCGGACCAAGGACGGGACGGACCTGCGGGCACGGATCGATCGCTATCTCGGACGCCAGCGGCCTGGCTCGGCCGGCGGGCCGAAGATTGTGCCGCTCACCGGAGATGCCTCCGATCGCCGCTACTTTCGCGTCCTGCTCGACGACGGTGAATCGGTGGTCCTGGCCTGCACGCCGGGCCGATCGAGCTTCGCCGCGCTGCCGTTCGCGAACGTCGCCGAGACTGCTGCACAACGTGCCGTTGCCCGTGCCGCGCATCCTCGGCCACCTGAATGACGCTGGGTGTGATCGCCCTGGGGATCTCGGCGACGTCACGCTGCAGGCGCACCTCGGCGCGCGACGTCGCGAGCCGAGCACGCGGCGCTCTACCGGCAGGCCGTGGCGCATCGTCGACAGCTGCAGCGGCGCGGCGCCGAGCTTGCGTCAGACCGCTACTCTGCCCTACGGCATCGCGTTCGACGTCGAGAAGCTGTCCGTGGGAGCTGCGACTTCTTCACGAAGCATTTCCTCGAGGCGCTATCGCGGCGCAACGCTCAGTGCCGAGTCTGAACGCGAGGCGCTGTCGACCGAATGGGCGCAGATCGCGACCGAACTGGCGGCAGAAGCCCGCGTGCTGTGCCAATGGGACTAGCAATACGTAACTGAACGAAGTACAATGAGG
>ERZ1370068.9434-contig-8213_pt1 | contig 70122 bp, 106 predicted proteins | sample MGYA00561227_ERZ1370068 | MGnify/ENA primary metagenome ERZ1370068 (study PRJEB38410, sample SAMEA6850437) | metagenome | study: Metagenomic assessment of the ecological functions of the soil: analysis of the soil microbiota associated with the...
AGCCATATTGGCTGGGGCCTGGACCTCAGGCGTGGCGACTGCGCCGCGACCATCGAGGCGTGGACGGCGCTTTCGCAGATGCAGCGCTTTCGCCGCAAACCTGACTAAACCCACCGTTAACTCCGCTCCTGGCCGAGTACTAACACGACGTCGTGCGCGAATGATTTTTTAAATGAACCTGGCGATGCTGGATGGTACAGGACCTTCTTCGCCGGATTTCTGCCTGATCACTGCCGCGGCACTGGTCATCACCGACGGCACGATCGTGCCCACCAGCTGTCTACCATCCTTGCCGCCAGTGGGTAAAGCTCTTTGGTCGCAGATATTCTTGAGTTAATCGCTTCGGGAAAGGTGCCTCATGATATGCTGCCGCCACGCGGCGACGCTTTTGGCAGGATCCTGATCAGCTGATCAGGCGACTTCGAGAACCTGTTCAGTCACGTAAGCGGCAGACATGGCGCGTCGGGGGTGAACGCATCGCAGAAGGTCAGTGAGTAATCGTCGCGCAACGCTGTGCGCGCTATTCCCGGCGGTGTTATGACCGGCCGCGGCGGTGTTCAGACGATCTGCGCCGCCGCGCGAACATCACGGCTCCACTTATTCCGCGACGATCGCGCGCACGCTTTCAGCCATTCAATCGCTGGGATTTTCCGACCGATACCGCCACCGCCGTGGCGCTTTGTAACTGGCGGCAGAGGTGATGCTGCCGAGCTGGTTTGTTTTTGTTTGCGGCGACCGCGCTCGGTCTTTGGGCATTTGTTGCGCCAGCTGGCGCCCACAAGCAAAGAGCTAATTGTCGCCAGTAACTGGTTGCCATCCGCAATGGAGTGAGACCTGGCATGCAATGGCGGCGGCTCGACTTTTTTCGCGCCAGGACGCGCGCACCATGCAGTATAACTCTTCATAGACTGTATGCTCGCGGACGCCTCGACCGCCAAGCACTGCTGCTGCGTCTGAACCTGATCACACGCGGCAAATCCTGGCAATCGTTTTTCGTTTCTGACCGATGTTGCGAGCTGTCGAGCACGCCGCCGCGGCTTCAAAAACTGAACCCGAACGTTAAAGAGTGCTGGGGTTTCAGGAATCAGCCGATCGGCGTGAGCATACTGAGTTCGCTGGGGAACTCCGGAGCTATCACCGGCGGCAAATATCTGGGAACGACCGTGCTGGCAATCAGGACTTCGCACGCAGGCTCGGGGTCTATTACTATTTCACCTCAGACGCACGGCACGGCGCCACTGCCGCCGCCTCAACGAAGCGCTCGACGGCGGGGGTGCAGCATCTGGAGTGGAAGCCTCCGCTGGTCAGGGGCGCGTGGGGCCCCGAGATCTCGCGGCTCACTGGAAAACCACCGTAGAACTTCGGCTTGAAGATCGGCAGCGGCGAGGCCGGCGCGAGCCGGCGAGGACACGTCGGTGCTCGCCAGCGCCGCCGCCGCGCCTCGGGATGATGTGAGGGGCAATGGAGGGTTGGCACGGCGCGTAAGACGCCTATTGTCTGCGCCCCTTTATTGAGCTAAGAATGCCTTCTGATCGCGGCCTGCGGTTCGCCCGTCTGTGTAAGCGTCTGGACAGGGCATCGATGCCGGCGATAGATGCCCTCTTCGATCGAGACGCGCTCCCAACGCGTTCATCAGCGCCTTCTGCGAGCGCGGATCGCCTCCGGCGTCGCGCGGCAGATGGCGTCGAGCCAGTCGGCTCGATCGCGGCATCCAGCTCGCCAGCCGGCGCCACCTTCTGCACGAAGCCCATGGCGAGCGCCTCGCGCGCCGAATAGAAGCACGCCCGTCAGCAGCATCTCGCGCGTGCGCCCCCAGCCGATCAGGCCCGGCAGCAGCGCCGCCTCGATCACCGACGGGATGCCCATGTGCACCTCGGGCATGCCGAAGCTGCGCGCCGCTCGGCGGCCGCGCGCAATGTCGCAGCTAGGCAGCCAGCTCCAGCCCAGCGCCGAGGCAGAAGCCGTTGATTGCGACCGATCACCGGCACCGGGCAGTCGCGGATCGCCTTGCAGGCCATGTGCAGCCGCGTGATGAAACAGCCGCGCGCTGTCGGCGCACAGGCGCGCCCAGCTCGTTGAGGTCGGCGCCGCCGATGAAGGCCTTGCTCGCCCGCGCCGGTGAAGCACGACCGCGCGCAGCCTGCCGGTTCCGGCGCCAGACGCGTCATGGCGGCCGGCCAGCTCGACGATGATGGGCGTTGAGAGGCAGTTGAGCTTCGACGCTGATTGTCCACAGTTACGCGGGCGATGCGCCGCCTCCGCGGTCGGTCCTCCATCTTCACATGCACCGCCGCTTCCGACATGTGTCCTCTCCGTTGTCGATTTCGCCCGAGTTTGGCAGATCGCGCGATGCCGCTCCAGAACCGCGTCACGCCCGACCGGCGAGATCATCGCCACACCGCACCGCGGCCTGCATGATGGGCAACCGCGGTGGCTGCTTCCATCTGCCCGACCGGACGCTCGGAAGCGCGCCGCTGGGCGAGCCAGGCAGTGGATCGCCTGCGTGCTCGAGTTCAAGGGCCGACACCGCCGCGCCACTGATGCAGCCCAACCGCTACACCGAGCTGTTCTTCCTCGACGAGGCGACCGCGCTCGCCGCCGGGCCATCGCCCCTGCTTCGAGTGCCGCCGCACGCGACGCCGAGCACTTCGCCGATGCTGTGGGCGCATGGCGCACTGATTGCCGCAGCCGGCCGCGCGCCGGCGAGATGGACGACGGTCCTGCAGCCCGAGCGCGTCGATGCCGCGCCGGAGCAAAACGCACCATTATCGCTGCAAGCTTGCCGGCGCTGCCCGATGGCGCCTTCGTGCTGGCACGCCGAGAGCGCGACCTGAGGCGACGGCCTATCTCGTTGAGGCAGATCAGCCTTCTCGCCTGGTCGCCGGCAGGCTACGGCAACGCGACCCGGCTCAATCGGCGCCGGCAGGTTGAGGTCCTGACGCCGCCGTCCATCGTTGCCGTACTTTCAGCCGGATATCGTCCCATGCTGCATCCGTCCGGCCGCACTGAGCTGACGCATCGGCGCGTTCGCCGCGGGAGACAGAATCGCCATGACCCGCTCGACACTCAAGCGGACGCTGCGCGCGCGTCTATGCGCTGCTCGGCGCTGGTGCTCGGCCATTTCGCTGGTCGCCAAGTTCGCCGATCACATGCGCCGGGCCATCGACGGCACCGGCTTCGAGGCCCTGCTAAAGGACGCCTACGAATATCCTGCGCGACATGTCGCTGCTGATCGCCACCGGCGGCGTCGCCTATATCACCAACGTCTTCCAGAAGCGGCATCGAGCTTCGTCGACGCGCTTGAAGGAGGAGTGGCGCGACATCATCGCCAGCCAAGTCGGCGCTGTTCTGCCTACACGCAGCTCGAGCAGCCGACGCAGCGAGCAGTACATCGTTACCGTTCTGCAAGCTGTCCGAGACGCATCGACAACATGCGCCTTCGGTCTATCAGAACGTCGGCGAGACCGGCGACCTGAGTCGGCCTCTTATCCGTTCGCGCCCCGCTGCACGACATGCGCCGCGCGCTGCAGACGCTCGACCCGCGCAAGAATCCGCAAGCGCGCCGACGCCGAGCATGCGCAACCTGGCGCGCGACTGCGATCCTGCAATCGTTCTACGCGCTGCGCGAGACCTTCCTGGAGGAGCTCGATCTCGAGGAACCGGATCATCCGCTGCTGATTTCCGGCGGACGCACGGGCCAAAGTAAGTCCGGCTCGACGGGCAGGCGCGCCGCCGGCAAGAGCGGCAGCGCAAGCGCGTCTAGGACCGCGTCAACTCGTCGAGTCCCGATCCCGCATCGATCGAGCTGCTGGCCGAACTCCATGCAGAAGGAAGAGCAGACGGCCGAAACCCTGGCGACAACCGGCCGCAAGCGCCCCGGCAGTCGCTGCGCCAACGGCGCAGCGCGTCTGCTCAACCGGGCGTTTAGCGGCCGGGCGACGTGAAAAATTGGCTCTGGCGCATGGCGCGGCGCTTTTCAGGTGCCTCGAGGGGCGGCATGTGCGGCGTTGATGCGCACGCGCCAATGGCGGCCAAGTAGTCCCCCACCTCGGCGGCAGTCCACCACTGGCCGTAGCGATCGGGATGATACGGCCTTGGCCAGCGCCAGCTAGGCCTCCCGGATCTGCTCTGGCGGCGCCGTAGTGGCAAGGCCGAGCACCGGCGTAAGGATCGAATTCGCCGGTTGTCGCGCGAGGCGAGACTGCACGGGTGGCACTTTGGGAACTCCCACCGGTTTGACGGCTGCAGGGTGCGCCTTGGCGAATGTAGCGTTTTTCACCGCCGTGGCGGCTCGAACTCGATAAAGGCGGTGCCGCACGTTGAGGGTGTCGACCACGGTCTTGAGGACGGGCACGAGGAGCTTGCTCTCGATGAGCGTGCCGTCGACGCAAGCCTGATCTCCACCGGCGACTGGCGCTCACCTCGGGTGCTGATCTGTCGACCCAGTTGCGCTCGAACATGGGGCTCTTGCACTGCCGTGCGTTGTTGAGCCCTGGCGGCGCCACCCGGGAGACGGAGCATGAAAGTGACCAGCACCAGGTTTGCTGGTGCCTGCGCGTCTGGCCTGGCCGCGCTGGCGCGGATCACACAGAATATGCTACCCGCGCGGCAACAGGTTGGTGCGCTGCAGCTAATGCCTGGGCTGCGCGCGGCCTTCAGGGCCAATCCGTTCCTTAAGGACGCCTCAATGGACATTCGCAACATTGCGATCATCGCCCACGTGGACCACGGCAAGACCACGCTGGTCGATGCGCTGCTCAAGCAGTCCGGCGCCTTCCGCGAGAACCAGAAGGTGGAGGCGCAGGCCATGGACAGCAACGATCTCGAGCGCGAGCGCGGCATCACCATCCTGGCCAAGTGCACCTCCATCCTGTGGCAGGGCACGCGCATCAACATCGTCGACACGCCGGGCCACGCCGACTTCGGCGGCGAGGTGGAGCGCATCCTCAACATGGTGGACGGCGCCATCGTGCTGGTCGACGCCTCCGAGGGGCCGCTGCCGCAGACCAAGTTCGTGGTCTCCAAGGCCCTGAAGCAGGGCCTGCGGCCGATCGTCGCCATCAACAAGATCGACCGGCCCGACGAGCGCCACGACGCGGTGCTCGAACGAGATCTTCGACCTGTTCGCCAGCGCTCGGATGCCACCGACGAGCAGCTCGACTTCCCGGTGCTCTACGGCTCCGGGCCGCGACGGCTGGATGGCCGATCGATCCCAAGCGGCCCGCAAGAGCGACCTGATGCCGCTGTTCGAGCTGGTCGTCGCGCCACGTGCCGCCGCCGACGGTCGAGGAGGGGCCGTTCCGCTTGCTGGCGACCACGCTGGAGGCCGACCCCTATCTCGGCCGCATCCTCACCGGCCGCATCACCTCGGGCAGCGTCCGGCCCAACCAGACCATCAAGGCGATGCAGCCGCGACGGCGCGCTGATCGAGACCGCGCGCGTGACCAAGGTGCTGGCCTTCCGCGGCCTGGAGCGCACCGGCCGTCGATCGTCGCCGAGGCCGGCGACATCGTCGCCATCGCCGGCATCACGCAGGCGACCGTCGCCGACACGCTGTGCGATCCGGCGGTCGACACGCCGTTCCTCGCCCAGCCGATCGATCCGCCGACGCTGCTCGATGATGTTCCGCATCAACGACGGGCCGTTCGCCGGCCAGGAAGGCGACAAGGTGCAGAGCCGCGTCATCCGCGACCGCCTGCTCGAAGGAAGGCGAGCGCAACGTCGCCATTCGCGTCATCGAGAAGCCGAGCGACAAGGATGCCTTACGAGGTGGCGGGCCGCGGCGAGCTGCAGCTCGGCATCCTGATCGAGACCATGCGCCGCGAGGGCTTCGAGCTCACCGTGCTCGCGCCCGCAGCGTGCTGTTCAAGACCGACGCCGATGACGCGGCAGAAGCTGGAGCCGATCGAGGAGGTCATCATCGACGTCGACGAGGAGCATTCCGGCATCGTCGTGCAGAAGCTGTCCGAGCGCCGCGGCGACCTGTCGGAGATGCGCCCCTCCGGCGGCGGCCGCCAGCGCCTGGTGTTCCACGTGCCGACGCGCGGCCTGATCGGCTACCAGGGCGAGCTGCTGACCGACACGCGCGGCACCGCCGTGATGAACCGCCTGTTCCACGGCTACGCGCCCGTTCAAGGGCGAGATCGCCGGCCGGCGCACCGGCGTGCTGATCTCCAATGCCACGGGCGAGGCCACCGCCTACTCGCTGTTCTACCTGCAGGACCGCGGCGCGATGATGATCGACCCGCAGACCCGCGTGTACGAGGGCATGATCGTCGGCCAGCACACGCGCGACAACGACCTCGTCGTCAACATCATCCAGGGCAAGAAGCTCACCAACGTGCGCGCCGCCGGCAAGGACGAGAACGTGATCCTGACGCCGCCCATGCGCCTCACGCTGGAGCGGGCGCTCGTCCTACATCGACGACGACGAGCTGGTCGAGGTGACGCCGAAGTCGATCCGCGCTCAGGAAGCGCTGGCTCGACCCCCAACGAGCGCAAGGAAACGCGAGCGGGCGCGCGAGGCCCGGAAGGAGACCGTCCAGCCACCAGCCTCGGCCCCGCCGGCAAACGAGTGCCAACGTGGTCGACGTCGCCGGCGGGGCGCGCCCGCCGGCACGGGCTATGCAAATCTAGCCAAAGATAATCTTGAAATTTCAGCCAGCGCGCGCGGCGTGCTCCAGCTTCTGCGTCGGGTATCCAGGATGGCGCTCGGGTTGCGCGGGTCTTCGTATCGAAGACGAATGCCGCACCCTCGATACGATAGTGACCCTTCCAACCGATCGCGAAGGTGGCATCGGTTTCTTCGATGTGGATCGGCTCGGGGATCGCCATCATGTGCCAGCGTTGCGCGGCGAGTCCATGCTCGGATAGGTCGAGCAGCCAGGCATTCGCCGGTCTTCGGTGGAGAACAGGACAAGCTGACCGATGCGTGACGATGCGCCCGTCGTGTCGGGCTGCCCGACGCTGAATGTGGCGTGACCTCATCGGCGAGATGAAAACTCTTGCCGTCGACCAGTGCGCTTGCCCGGTCCACGCTTGATCGTGTGCGGCCCGTACCGAATCTCATGGTGGTTGCCATGGACGCTGTTCACCAAGCTGTTCGGCGATCTTCTAGTCGTTCGTCTATCGCTGCTTCGACCGGATTGCCGATTCACGGCTTTGGACAACCTTCAGGCGGTCCGCGAGAAGTTCCAGGCGATCACCAGCCGTTTCGCCGGCTACCAGGCGCAGTGGCTCAACGTCCACGTCGACTTTCCGTTGCTGCAGCGCATCGCGCTCCCCATCACCATCGGCTCGGTTCGATATCCGGGCATCAAAATCCACGACGTGCGCGTCATCCGCCTGTTCGAGGTCCTGCTGCACGGCGGCACTCACGTCGGCGGTTGGACCGCCAAGCAAATCCATCAGGCCGTCCTCACCACCTTCCATCTCTCCGACAAAGCTTACGGACTGAACCAACTGCGCTACGACCTGCGCAAACTCAAGGGACACGGACTGATCGAGCGTGACGGGTCCCGTTACGCCTACCGTCTCACCGCCAAAGGTGTCCAAGTCGCCCTGCTATTTCTGTTCTTCCATAAACGGCTGTGCGGACCGCTCGCCAACAGCCGCTTCCACCACCAGCCCGACCTTAAACACCGTCCCAACAGCCAGCTTGAAGCCGCCTACCACCGCGCCGACAAGGCGCATCCAATCGGTCGCTCGACTTGTTCTCGCCGCCGCCTGACGCGGCGGCTTCACCCTGGCTGGACTCGTTCAGTGAACGACATCCTTTGGGCTAGAATCTGGCGTCGCCCACCCTTCAAGTGCCGCGACCCCAAAGCCCCGCAGTAGCGCCGCAGCACGAAGGGCAGGTTGTTCTCGTAACCGCGCCAACCCGCATACTTCGGTAGCTTCATCTCCTTCTCGACGGTATCCCAGCACTTGCCTCTCGCGCGCCGCCTTCTGCACCGTCTCGCGAGGCGTCGCTGCAAGAACGTCGAGCTGGTCCTGCGCATCCTGCTTGCTGCCGAGCCTCCCACCGGCGCCGGGGTGGCCGGGGATGAGCCTCTCCCAGTCCATCGCAATGATCTTCTTGATCGAGGCCTCCGCCTCGAGCGGATAGAAGTCGATCATGCCGCGGCCGGGCACCTGAGCCGACCGGGATGAGAGTCGACCACGAAGATGATCTTCTCCTTCGGCAGGCGCATGACGATGGTTGAGTCGGAATGGTTGAGGCCGACATAGTTCAGCTCGAGCGTCGGTGCCGCCGAGTTTGAGCGTGCGGCTCTTGTTGCTCGACCGTCTCATCCGGCAGCACCGGTCATGCGGATCCTTGAGCGCTTCGCAGGCGGTCCTTGGCGCGCTTGTGGGCGATGATCGTCGCGCCGGCATCCTTGAACGGCTTGCCGCCGGCGATGTGATCGTAGTGGTGGTGGCTGTAGATCGAGATACTTGATCGGCTTGTCGGTGACCTTCTTGATCTCGTCGACATAGCTCTGTCCGCCCGTCGGCCGGCCGTAGCCGATCGGATCGGTGGCGATCACGCCCGCCTTGGTGACGATGAACATCGACTGATGATTGCCGTTGCGGAAAATGTAGACGTTGTCCGTTGCCGTCGACCTTGGTGGTTTCGATGGCGGGGCGGTCCGCCTGCGCCTGGGCGTCGCCCTGGAAGGTCAATAGGCTGCCAAGGGCGGCCGCCAGGGCCGCCGGCGAAGATCGTTTCAGCATGGCTGTTCCCTCGCTAGAAAGAAGGCGGAGTCTATGGGCAGAAGGCCCGGAAGCAGCCCCAATCGTCCGCTCGCGGAACTGTAATGCTGCGGGGCGTGCGGCGCGACAGGCCGCAGCCCGGAAGCGCAGGACGTCAATTGCGGGCAGAAGCTACGAACGGACGGGTTCGAACCGCCCGCTGGCGCTGTCAAGCCACTCAGGCTCGCCTTCGGCGATAGCGAACCAGGCGCCGTGAAGGTGCAGCCGACCAGCCGCGACGGCCGCTGCGACAAAGGAAAGCTCGTCAAGTTTTGCAAAGAGTACTGTATGGCCAGCTGCTCAGAATCCTTCTGTCGAGCCGCAGCATCAGGCGGTTGCGTCGCGTCCGCCAGCTGCGCGCGAATGCCAGCCAACAATTCGACCCAGGGACCGATGAAGCGACCGGTCGAACGCTCGCTGAGCGCGGCGGCGATACCCTCCGCACAGGCCATGACCCATGACGACGATCTCGGGGACGACCAGCTCGCTGACGGCAAACTCAATGGCGGCCGAGGTTCCGTGATAGCCCCCACCCTCCTCGAAGGGCGGTACCAGCGCAGCAACGTTGCGCACCACGAACAGCTCCCCGGCGCCGCGGAAAAGATGGTTGCGGGATCGGCGCGGCTGTCCGCACAAGCAATGATCATGGTCCTGGGCCGCTGGCCTTTGGCCAGCGCCCGTAGCGTTCGGCTTCCGCGGCATAGCGCGTCGCTACTGGAAGCGCCGGTAGCCGGCGGCAAGCCCGGTCGGGATGGGCATGGGACCTCCTGCGGGCGCAGTACTCAAGGCCAGCCAGGCAATGGCCAGGCGTTTAATAGACGCCCGCCCTATAGCGAAGTTGCGGCCGTGGCCATGGCGCAATTGGCAGCAGGCGGCATCGGCTTTGCCGCAAAGCCAGCGCCAGGCGGGGTGCGAGCCACAAGGCGCCGGACCGCTTGCCCTTGCGCATATGTAGCCGCCGGCGCCGGATGCGGCACCTGGAGGGGCAAGGCAATTGTTCCCGCCACCGCCCCCGCGCTGCATATCAGTCGAGAGCAAAGGCATTTTTTGTAGTCCTGGCGGAGCGTAGGGTTTTGCTGCTCCTTGCTCGGCATGGCGTGGCCGACCACCAGGCGCTCGATATCGGTGCCCATAAAACAGCGAAAGGCGTCCTCAGGCGTGCACACGATCGGCTCGCCGCGCACATTGAAAGTGGTATTGACGATTGCCGGGCAGCCCGTGAGATTGCGGAAGCGCTCAAGCAAAGCATGATAAATCGGGTTGGTGTCGCGGTGCACAGTCTGAATACGCGCCGAGTAGTCGACGTGGTGACGGCCGGGATCTCCGAAGCGAAACCGGCATTGAGCTTGTCGATACCGAAGCGGGCTTGTTGCTCGGCTGTAATGGCGCGGCGGTGGCTCTTGACGACATCAGCCGGCTGGATCCAGATGTTCGTTGAACTTGGCGTCGGCGCAGCGCCGCTTGCCGTTAGTTTCACCTATGTTGGGCGGGGCGAGGACCGGCTGGCCCCGCGCACGGGCGCTCAAAGCCGTGTGCCGACGCCCTTGGCCATCAGGGCGGCGCAGAAGAGAATGACGACAACGCCAACGAGCTCGAAGATGAAGGATCAAACGGATCGAACGCAGCCGCGTCCCCTCGACCGCGGGCATCTGGCCCTAGCTGACGGCGCTGCGCCAGGACAAAATTCCCTGGTTCGGCACGATGGAGGCAATGGCGATGAGAGACGAACACCGACAGTTTGGCGATGAATGCCCAATTGTGAAAATAGTAGTATGCCCCCTTCTCGAGAATGGAACACGCGGCCGAGGCCTACCAGGAATACTAAGCCGGCGGCGATGCTCGAGGATCATATCCGCAACAAGGATCTTGCGGGCACTCCGGAGCGTCAGCTCGTCCTTGAGGAGCACGAATTCGACCACCAAGGCAGCAACCAGCGTGAAGGCCGCAAGGTGATGTAGGAAAGCAAAAAACGGTGCCATTCGAGTGCTCTCCATTCCACAACGAGGCGCTGAGGAAGCGCCGCTCCACTGATGCTCGTCAAGGGCCGAGCGTTGCGGCGCACCACGGGCATGCGTGCAAGGCGATGGTGGCCACCGCAGCCGCGGCGCGATAAAATAGCCGGGCGCGGCCAATTCGATCTGGGCTGCCAGCAAGAGGTGCGCTGACTGTGGAGCCAAAACCCGACGACTACGACTATGAGCTGGACCGGGCCCTTTCATCGGTGGTGGGTATCCGGAGCGCTTATTCCCGCCGACGCCTTCACCGCCGACACGCTCGGCACCGAGCGCGCGGGTAACGGCGTCCTCATCCGCGACGACGGCCTGATCTTCGACCATCGGGTACCTCATCACCGAGGCGCGAGACGGTCTGGATCAGCCAGCAGCGGCGGGCGCGCCGGTGCCGGGTCACGTGCTGGGCTACGATCAGGAGACCGGCTTCGGCCTGCTGCAGGCCCTGGCTCGCCTCGACCTCACCGGCGCTGCCGCTGGGCAGCTCAAAGGCGGCGGAGGTTGGCGAACGCGTCGTCGTTGGGGGTGCCGGCGGCCGACCGCGCTCGGTTGCCGCCCGCATCATCGCCAAGCAGGAGTTCTCCGGCTACTGGGAGTACGTGCTCGATGAGGCGATTTTCACGGCCCCGTCGCATCCCCACTGGGGGGGCACCGGCCTGATCGGACCGGAGGGTGATCTCATCGGTATCGGTTCGCTTCAGATCCAGCAGGTGGCGGCCAATCCTGACCGGTCGGGCGCAGCGGCAGAGCTGAGGACGCCAACATGATCGTGCCAGATCGACCTGTTGAAACCGATTTCGGACGACATATTGACGATCGGCCGGCCAAAACCGCCCGGCCCGACCTTGGCTCGGCCTTTACGCGACCGAAGTCGGCAGCAGCGTGGCCATTCTGGGCATCGCCAGTCGTGGTCCGGCGGCGAACGCCGACCTGCAAGGCCGGGGACATTGTTCTGAGCGTGGCCGGCACGCCGGTTTCCACCTTCGGCGGGCCTGTTCCGGCGCGGTCTGGTCGCTCGGCGAGGCCGGCATCAATGTTCCGCTGCACAATCCACCGCGAGGGCAAGACCTTCGACATTACGCTGCGATCCTCCGGATCGTCGCCGTTTCCTCAAAGGACCTGTGCTCCATTGAGCCATCGGAAGGTCGTCTAATGCGCATCGCCGTGCTGGGCGGAGAGCCCGCCGGCCTCTATTTCGCGGCGCTGTGGAAGAGGCGTCACGCCGGCGATGCGGTGCGGCTGTAGGAACAGAACCCGGCCGACGCCACCTGGGAGCTTCGGCGTCGTATTTTCGCAACAGTGCGCTGGAGTTCTTGCGCCAGGAGGACGCGCCAACCTTCGAGCTTATCGCGCCGCGGCTCGAGGCGTTGGCAGGACATTACCATCGTGCATCGTGGCTAACGCGTCACGATCGACGGCGTCGGCTTCTCGGCCATCGGACGGCTCGAGTTACTCCGTCTCTTGCAGGGACGAGGCGCGCGAGGCCGGCGTCGAGATGGAGTTTGGCCACGCCATAACTTCGCTCGCATCCTTATCGGGTTACGATCTCGTCGTCGGCGCCGACGGCATCAATTCCTTTCTGCGCACCCACCTCATCGGTAGGTTTGGCGGCTCCACCTCGCAGCTCGAAAATCGCTTTGTCTGGTACGGCACCAACCGCCCGTTCGACACGCTGACTCAGACATTCCTCGCCAACGAACTTGGCACATTCAATGCGCATCACTACCGCTATGCCGCGGACCGCACAGCACCTTCATCGTGGAGTGCGATCCGGCGACCCTGGCACCGCGCCGGCCTGGATCGGGCCGATGCGGCGGGTTCGCGTCGGCTGTGCGAACAGATTTTTGCCGCGACTTTGCAGGGGCAGCCGCTGATCGACAACAAGTCGATCTGGCGCAATTTTCCTTGCGTGTGCAACGAGCGCTGGGCGGCGAGACAACGTCGTCCTGATCGGCGATGCGGCACATAGCGCGCATTATTCGATTGGCTCAGGCACACGCCTGGCGTTGGAGGACGCCCTGGCGCTTGCCAACAATCTGGCTGACGTCGACTTGGGGCAAATTTCCGCGGCGTTGCAGCGCTACGAGGCGGAACGGCGGCCGAGCGTGGAAAAACTGGTGGCCGCCTCGCTCCCGCTCGGCCGATTGGTACCAGCGTTTTCCCGAGCACATGCGCCTTGAGACCAATGCAACTCGCCATGAGCTATCTTAGGCGCTCAAGCCACATCGACGGCGAACGACTGAGGTCGACATCGCCCTCGTTCGTCGCGCGCTACGAACGCGAATACGGCAGCGCCGACTCAGCTTGAGACCGTGCGCGCCCTAGAGCAGAACGGTCTGGCGATGCAGGAAGCGGCGGCGCGCGTCAAGCTTCAATCCACGCACGGGTACCGACACCGGCAGTCGCCGGGTCGCGCGCAGCATCGCCCTGACCAGAAGGATTGGCGTGATCGGTCGGCCTACCGCGCGCCGTGTGCGGGCCGATGATGGCGAGCAGTCGCAGCAAGTCGCGCTGCGCGGATGCCAGCAGCTCGGCGGGAGGTGGTTGAGCGTGCTGATCAGATAGTCGAGATTGAGACCGGACACGCCGCGGGCACCCCTGATCAGGCGCGCCTGAAGCGTCAGAGGCAGGCGGCCGGCGTAGCTCGGGTGCGCGCGCTCAACCACATAGGTGAGCGCCATGACCTCGCGCCTGCTGCCGCCTAGCAGGACCACCGCGACTTTGACCTCGCGATAGACGCCGCTCACCTGCTCGCGCCCACGCGAGATAGCGCACGACCGTGGCGTAGTTCGCGGCCGAGATGCGGTAGGCAATACCCTCGCTGGTGCCGCCGCGATCGAGTCCGAGCACCAGGCCGGGCCGCTGGGGTGTGCCCACGGTGATGCATCGAGTAGATACAAAAACAACGCCGATAACCAATCAAGCGCGCGTGTTGAGCCTCTTCATGCGCGAACCCTGGCCGCCACATCAAAGAGCCGTAGGCGAAAATCCAGTGCTCGGGCGTCGCTGCCGTCATGTGCCGGAGGGCTTACCACCTGCGTGCCGACCGAAATCGGGTGCCGCCGTGTCCTGCCCGGCCTCGATAATGCTGCGCCGTGTCGCCCGCGCCTCGGTGAAAAGCGACGCAAGGTTGCGCCTTCGCCGAAGCGGATCGCACGCTGCAGCGCCGTCAAATCCTCGGTGAAGCGGCCGAGCATTTCCAGCACCGCCTCCTTGTTGTTGAGGAAGACGTCGCGCCACATGATGGGATCGGAGGCGGCGATGCGGGTGAAGTCGCGGAAGCCGCCGGCCGAGAACTTGATCACCTCGCTGTCGGTCACGCGCTCCAGGTGCCGAGCCGTGTTGACGATGTTGTAGGCGATGAGGTGCGGCACGTGGCTGGTGATGGCGAGCACGAGATCGTGGTGCTCGCGCGTCCATGATCTCGACATGGACCCGCAGCGCCAGCCAGAACGCCGTCAGCCTTGTCGACGGCGGCCTGGTCGGCGGTCTTCGGCGGTGTCAGGATGCACCAGCGGCCATCGAACAGCTCGGCGAACCCGGCATCCGGCCCGGAATGCTCGGTGCCGCGCGATCGGATGCCCGGGAATGAAATGCACGCCCTTCGGAACACGAGGGGCCGACGTCGCGCAGCACCGGCGCCCTTGACGGAGCCGACATCGCGTCAGGATGGCGCCAGTCTTGCAGGCCCGGAGCCATCGACCGGCAATCGGCGCCGCAGGCCCCGATCGGCGTGCACAGGATGACGAGGTCGCGCATGCGCAACGGCCTCCGCCGCGCTGGCGTAGACCGAGGCTAACCAGTCCCAGCCGCAGCGCCGTGTCGCGCGTCTTCTCGCTCTGCGCGTGTCCGACAATGCTGCGCGCAAGACCGCCCCGCCGCATGGCATGGCTGAGCGACGATCCGATCAGCCCGATGCCGATCAGCGCCACGCGCTCGAACATCGTAAGCCGTCATGACCGCCCCAGGAATGCTCGTCAAGGCCGCAACGACCTTGCGGTTGTCGTCTTCGCGTGCCGATCGTCATGCGCAGGCAGCCGGGCAGGCCATAGGCGCCGACGCGGCGCAGGATGATGCCGCGCCCTTGAGGAACTCGTCCGCGGCGTTGCGCGCTGCGGGCCGCTCTGGCCGGAAAGTGGATGAGCACGAAGTTGCCGACGCTCGGCGTCACCTCGAGACCCAGCTTCTGATCTCGGCGGCCACCCAAGGCAGCCATTCTTCGTTGTGCGCAAGCGGCGGTTTCGACGTGGGCGCGGTCCGCAAGCGCCGCCTCGCCCGCGGCCAGCGCCGGCGCGGTGACGTTGAACGGCCCGCGCACGCGGTTGAGCACGTCGGCGACGGCGGCCGGGCAATAGGCCCAGCCGAGCCGCAGCGCGGCAAGGCCGTAGATCTTGGAAAACGTGCGCGTCATCACCGTGTTCGTCGTGGTGGCGACCAGCTCCAGTCCCGCCTCGTAGTCGTTGCGCCGCACGTACTCGCTAATAGGCTGCATCGAGCACGCAGCAGCACGTGGCCCGGCAGACTCCGATGCAGGCGTCGGACCTCGTCGTGGGGAAGGTAGGTGCCGGTGGGATTGTTGGGGTTGGCGAGAAACACCACCTTGGTATTGGGCCTGACGGCGCCAGAATCGCGTCGACGTCGGCACGGTAGTCCTTTCTCCGGCACCGCAACCGGATTGCCGCCGCTCGACAGCGTGGCGATCTTGTACATCAGGAAGCCGTGCTCGCTGTAGATGGCCTCGTCGCCCGGCCCGACGTAGGCATGCGCGATCAGGTTGATCAGCTCGTCGGAGCCGCGAGCCGCAGACGATGCGTTCGGGGTCGAGCCCATAGTGACCGGCGATCGCCCGGCGCAGGTCGTTGGCGCCACCATCGGGATAAAGCGCCAGGCTATCGGCGGCCGCCCTATAGGCGGCGATCGCCTTGGGCCTCGGCCCGAGCGGTGCTCTCATTGGAGGAGCAACTTGATGGGCTTGAGATCGCCCGCCACGCTGCTTTCGCCAGGAACGTAGGCGTCAATCTGCAAGATGCCGGGCTGCGGCACGGGTTGAGTGTTGGGCATGTGGATACTCTTGCCCTCGCGCGGCGCAAAATAAGAGCAGACCGCCGACTTGGCCAGCGCGGTGGTGGCCTATTTCGCCAGCTCCCGCGAGCGACTGGCTGGCCGCATCCACGGCCGCGGCCATCGAGCGGCGCCAGGCCGTCTTTACCCATCCAGCACTTGCAGGGCGGCAAAAGTGGTACCGTTGGGCGAGGTCACGCTCTCGCGTAGCGCACTCGGGAGTGCATCTGAACGATTGATGAGTTCACCCGCCCCGGAGACCGTATGGCGGGCAAGTTTCATGGCCAAATCGGGGGCGAGCCCGGCCTTAACGCCGGCCGCCGCCAGACATTCGGTCAGGTGGAAGACGTAGGCGGGACCCGAGCCCGACACGGCGGTAACCGGATCGAGCAGCCCTCCTCGGCAACCCATTCCACCTCGCCCACCGCGCGCAGCAAGGCATCACAAAGTTGGCGCTGCGCGGCGGTCACGTGCGCGTTCGGCACGGCCACGCTGATGCCGCGCGCGATGGCCGCCGGCGTGATTCGGCATGGCGCGCACCACGGCGGCGCGCGCCGCGAGATGCCGCTTCGAAGCCCGCGAGCGTGCGTCCGGCCGCAATCGACAAGACGACCGTGTGCGGCCCGGCGTGGCGCGCCAGCGCGGGAAAAACCTCGTCCATGACCTGCGGCATTGACGGCAACGACGATGACGGCCGGCGCCTTCGGCTGCGTCTCCAACATTGGGCTGGCGGCGAGGTGGTAGCGTTCGAGCAGGGGCTCGCGTCGCCGAGGGGGAGAGGGATCCTGGATTTGAACCGCGCTCGGATCGAGGCCACGATCGAGCCAACCGGCCAACAGCGCCGCGCCCCATGTTGCCCGCACCGGCGAGCAGCAACGAGCCATCGATTTTGAGTGTCATGATCCACCGCCCCAATTCAACGGCCGGACACGCCCGACCAACCAGCGCACAATCTTAAGGTCGTGCGGCGCGGAGTTGGGAGGTCGATTGCCGCAAAAAGAGCGTCAGGCCTGGCCCTCGGTCTCAAACATGGTCGAGGCCAGGGCCTCGCGGCTGTCCTTGCCGGCCCATCACCACGAATTGGAAAGCCTGATAGTAGCGCTCACAAGCCTCCAGGGCGGCCTTCAGCAGGGCTTCGCACTGATGCGTGGTCGCCAGTGCCCCATTCAGCATTAGGCCCTGGCGAAACATGATCAAGCCTTCCTGGGTCCAGACATCAAAATGGCCGACCCACAGTTGCTCGATTGATTTGCGCAACCAAGCGATAGACCTCGGCCAGCCTATTGTCGGGGATCTTGGCATCGAAGGCACAGGCGATGTGCAGAGGTCTCGAGGTCGTGGCGCCAATTGAGCGACACGTGATAGTCGGTCCAGACGCCTGCCACGATTAGCGTCAACTCGTCCTCGCTGCCGCGATCGAACGCCCAGTCGTTGCTGCCGGCGATCTGCTCGAGCAAGGAGATGGGGTTGTTCGTGCGCGTGCGCGTCATTTTCGGCGATGGCCATTCCGCCCCTCTATTATTTGCTCGTACGCGATGGCTGCGTTTCGAGTCTTTATCGAGTCAAGCCGTAGCCTTTGCTTCGATCCCGCTCCTGCGTAATCGCATGCCGGCGTGCGTTGCAAGACGGCGGCCTGATTGTCCACGGGCAAAAGGCCACGGCAAGGTGTGGAACCTGCCTACGGTAAAAGTTGGGGACAGACCGGCGATCGCCTGCGAAAGGTGGTTGCGCTGCGGCGCCGCTACGCCGGCTTGCGCAAGCTTGCGATCTCGCTTTCGAGCGCGGCAATACGCGCCGCCAGGCGTTCGTTTTCTTCGCGCGCTTTTGCGGCCATCTCCTTTACCGCCTCCGAACTCCTCGCGCTGCACGACATCGAGGTCGCGCAGCGGCGCTCGCCCTGCGCCCGCATCAAGGTTTCGACCTCGCGGCGCATGCCTTGCGCTGCACCGGCGGCATCCGTCATCAACTTGGCGGAGTTCGTCGAGAAAGCGGTTGTTGCTCTGAGTCATGCGTGCATCCAGTCCCACCGGCGCGGAAATCGACGCCCTAGCACAACTTACTATGGCGGGCACCGCCGACCGCTTCAAGGCTGTTTTGCCGCGGCGGCAGGACGCTCGGCCTTGACACGGCGCCGAGGCTGCCGATAGGTCCCGATCCATGCGCCTTGACACCATCGCTCTACCCCGCCATCGATCCGGTCGCCCTGCGGCTCGGCCCTTGTCGATCAAATGGCATGGTCTTGCCTATATGGCAGGCCTCCTCTTGGGTTGGCTCTACGTCAAATATTTGCTGCGGCGGGGCGAATTGTGGCCAGCCGCGGGCCGTCCCTTCGCCCCGAAAGGCCGATGACCTGCTGTTGGTCATGACCATCGGCGTCCTGTTGGGTGGACGGCTCGGCTACGTGCTCTTTATGAACCGCACTTCTTTCTCAACAATCCCTGGCGATCCCGGCGGTGTGGAACGGAGGCATGTCGCTTCATGGTGCCTTGATCGGTTCCATCCTCGCCATGATCTACTTTTCCCGCCGCGTCGGCTGCCAACATTTGGAGCGTCCTGGACTTGAGGCGCGGCCGCTACCCCCATGGGGCTGTTCTTGGGCGGCTTTGCCAATTTCGTCAACGGCGAACTGTGGGGCCGCTAGCACGGATGTGCCGTGGGCAATGGTTTTTCCGGACGCCGGGCCCTTTCCGCGCCATCGAAGCCAGCTCTACGAAGCCCTGCTGGAGGGCGCGCTCATTGTTTGCGGTGCTGGTCTGGGTTCACCCACAAGCGCCAAGCCTTGCAACAACCTGGGCTGCTCGCCGGCGTCTTTCTGACCGGCTACGGGCTGGCACGATCCTTCAGCGAGTTCTTCCGCGAGCCGGACCCCGGGCACCTGTTCACCATCGGTCCCCTCACCGCCGGCGTCGTCTACTCCTCTGCCGATGATCGTCGCGGGCATTCCTGATCGCGCGCTGGGCCGGCAAGCGCGCACCCAAATCGTCGACTCTTGCCAGGTCATCGCTCGAGCGCTGAGGCACCCCTGAGCGAACAGGGGCTGCTCGCGGTCTTGCGCGCGCGGATCCGCCGCGAAGGCCGTTGCGCCTCGACAGCGCTATGGCGAAGATGTGCCTGGCCGATCCCGAACATGGGTACTGGAACAAGGCTGCACGCGATCGGGGCCGATGGCGATTTCATAACGGCGCCCGAGATCAGCCAAGGTGTTCGGGGAAATCATCGGAGTTTGGGCGGCCTACAGACGTGGCAGCGCACAGGCGAACCCGCCGAGGTGAAATTGATCCGAGAACCGGTCCCTGGCCGCGGCCACGTCTCGACTGGCCGACGCCCTGCGCATGCGGCCGCCATGCTTATGCCATTTCTGGCCGCCGTCCAGTGTGCACTCTGATCGAGATCAGCCCGGCTTTGCGCCGGACGCGGCAGCGATGTGCTGGCGGCCGCAGGCCTCGCGGCCTCCTGGCGTGAGCGTCTGCGGAGGTGCCGGCCAGGCCCGGCGATCGTGATCGGCAACGAGTTTCTCGACGCGCTGCCGGTCCGCCAGCTTGTGTTTGCGGGGAGGAGGCTGGCGCGAGCGAACGGTTGAACTCGATAGCGGGGCGCCTTGCGGTTTTGGCCAGGGCGAGGTCGTGTCGCCTTCCAAGGCCACGCTCCGCCTCGGCCGAGGAGATGTGGCCGAGATCCACGGCAGCCGGCGAGGATGTCGTCTTGGCCGACCTGAAAAGCGAGCGGACGCGGTGATGGCCGTCTTCATCGACTATGGACCGGCGCGCGCCCTGGCTACGGCGACACCCTGCGGGCGGTGCGGCGGCGCGCACTATGTTGATCCCCTCAGCGAGCCAGGCAGCAGCGACACTCACCGCCCACGTTCAGTTTGGCCTCCTCGCTGACAAGGCGCGTGCCGTCAGGTTTGCCGCCGATGGCCCCGTGAAGCCAGGCGGAGTTCTTCGGTGGCTTGGGCATGGTCGAGGCGCGCGGCTCGCCTGATGGCCGCAAACCCGGCCTACGCCAGCCAAATTGAGGCGCGGTGCAACGCCTCTTGGCCCCGACCGGTATGGGCAGCCAATTCAAGGTGCTGATCGTGCGCTCGCCTCAGCTTCCCTCGCCGGCGCCTTTTGCCTAAAGATCAAGCCATGCTGGACCCCTCTGCTCGCTCCGAGGCTTACCGCGCTGCCGGGTCTGCGGCACCGGCTTTTACGCGCCAGGGTGGGGTGTCACGTGGCATCTATGGCTCTGCTCAGTTGCGGGCCGGGATCCCGCGATGATCCGGCGGCGGTCTTGCAAAACCGCGGCCGAGTACAAGGTCCATCTCGGCGCGCGCGTGCGCCTCTTGAGCGCGCATCAGGTGCACGGCACGGTTGCGATCGTGGCGAGCACTGCCTGGCCACAACGGTGAGCGGCCCCGCGCGGACGCAATCGTCACGGTCGCCACCTGGCATCGCGGTCAGCGCGCTGACGGCAGATTGTGCTCCCGTTTTGTTTCGCCGAGCCGGTCGCACGCGTGGTCGCCGCCGCGCACGCCGGCTGGCGCGGCGCTTTGGAGGGCATCTTGGAAGCAACCGTTGCGACCATGGAAGGATTGAGGAGCCAAACGCGATAACATCACCGCGGCGGTCGGCCCCGCGATCGGGCCCTCAGCCTACGAGGTGGGGTTGGAGTTCAGGCGACGCTTTTTGGACCGCGATCGTGCCAGCGCACCCTTTGCACAGTGCGCGCCCCAGGCGGGCGTGCGTCCCCATTTTAACTTGCCGGGCTATGTCGCTGATCGGCCTGCGCAGGATCAGGATCGCCCGGGGCCCCGCGCCGATGCCGTGCACCTTTGCCAGGGAGGCTGTGTTGTTCAGCTACCGGCGGTCCGGGCGCCAGGGCGACGGACGACTACGGCCGCCAAATATCCGCCATCGTCTTGACTTAACGCGACGTTTTCCACAACTTTAAGGGCGACGATCGGCCCTGGCCAAGGGATGGGAGAGGGTTTTCCCCTGCTAGGTTCTGGACGCCGCCGGTCACAGCCGTTGGGGAAACTACTGGGGTTGCGTACCGGTGCACGTGTCATCCGCCGCAGGGTTTGTACGCCGGCAGCCGGTTCAGCAGATCATCGGTGAAGGGGGACTTCGCTGTGAGAACCATGGACGCTGCTGCGGCGCGGCGTGAGCACATTGGGCGCACGCTCACCGTCCTCGTCGTGTTTGCAGGATTGGGGTTGGCAGGGTGCGAAAGCGCCACTTCCCTGTTCGGCTCGAGTGCGACGGCGACGCAAGATCCTATTGCCGCGCCCGCGCACGCACCGCAGCCAGCGCTGGCAAAAGTGATGGTGGCACCGATCATCGGTGCGCCCGATGCGGTCGCCAAGCAGATCCAGCAGGAATTCACCAACGCGATAGAAAAGCAGCGCGTCTCCGTCGCCGTCGCCAGGACGAGCGCGTCGACTATGACGCTGCGCGGCTATATCGTCGCCGCCAAGGACAAGCAGGGGACCAAGGTCTCCTACATCTGGGACGTAACCGACCCGACCGGGAAACGCGTCAACCGCGTCACCGGCGAAGAGATGGCCTCCGCGGGTGGTTCCAAGGATCCATGGGCGGCGCTCACGCCCACGGTTGCGCAGTCCATCGCCGGCAAGGCGCGCGAATTCCTTCGCGTCAGTGGTCTCGCTACGCGGGGCCAATCGGCAGTTGCCAGCGCCGCGGCACATCCTGCAGGCGTTGGCGCTCAGGGCAACGGGGAGGCGGGCAAGGCAGATCGCGCGCGCCGGCGCCAGCCAAGCAAAGCCGTGGCTGCCGCGACGCCGGCGCCTGCGGCGCCCCCGCGAGCGCTGCCACGACCGGCAGTATCAGCAGTGACGGCCCTTTGGCTGCCGTCGTGCCGAACGTGAACGGAGCGCCCGGCGATGGTGGCACATCGCTGGCGAGCGCACTGCAGCGCGAATTGTCGGGTAAAGGCACTAACCGTTGCCGGCAAATCGGCATCGGCTTATCGCGTGGAGGGCACCGTAACGATGGGCCCGGCCAAGGAGGGCAAGCAGCCGATTCACATCGAATGGCTGGTGCGCGACCCGCAGGGCAAGAAGCTTGGCACCGTATCCCAACGCAATGAGATACCCGAGGGTCCTTGGACGGCTCGTGGGGTAAGACGGCGGAGCAGGCTGCCGGGGCCGCCGCACAGGGAATTCTCAAGCTCTTGCCGCAAAAGGCGGTTAACTAAAGGGTGATGGGTTGAACGTTGCTTAACGTCCTGTGGGCGGGTTCCAACACCCGCCCACACCCGTTACAGGGGGCCGAGGTCCTTGCTAGAAGGCCCCGGCAGTGCGAACGGAGGCGCGCGTTGATGCCCTTCGATACCCGAGACGCAAACCGTGGCCGGGGGCACTGCACATGAAATTGGTGGCCGGCAACAGCAATCGCCCGCTCGCGGAGGCCATTGCCGCGGCGTTGAAGCTCTCCGCTCTGTCGCACGGTCGTGCGCCGCTTTGCCGACATGGAAGTCTTCGTCGAAGTGCAAGAGAACGTGCGCGGGCAGGACGTCTACATCCTGCAGTCGACCTCGTTCCCCGCCAACGACAACCTGATGGAATTGTTGATCCTCGTAGATGCCCTCAAGCGCGCATCTGCGCAGCGTATTACCGCGGTTATGCCGCTATTTCGGCTACGCCCGACAGGACCGAAAACCGGGCCCTCGAACGCCGATCTCGGCGAAGCTCGTCGCCAATCTGATCGAGCGGGCCGGTGTGGATCGCGTGATGACGGTCGATCTGCACGCCGGCCAGGTGCAGGGGTTCTTTGACATTCCGACTGACAATCTGTTTGCCGCTCCCGTCATGGTGCGCGACATCCAAGAACGTTACGGCACGTCGAACCTGGTCGTGGTGTCGCCCGACGTCGGCGGCGTGGTGCGCGCGCGCGGACTTGCCAAGCGCATCAACGTTCCGATCGCCATTTGTCGACAAGCGCCGCGAGAGGGCCGGCAGAGTCGGAAGTCATGAACGTGATTGGCGAGGTCAAAGGCAAGCGCTGCATTCTAATCGACGACATAGTCGATTCCGGGCGGCACGCTGGTCAATGCCGCCAACGCCATGCTCGAGGAGGGAGCCACGGAAGTGTTGGCCTATGTCACCCATGGGGTGCTGTCGGGCGGGGCGGTCGCTAAGATCACGGGGTCGCGCCTCAAGACCTTTGTCATTACCGACACGATCCAACCAACCGAGGCGGTCAAGGCGGCCAGCAATATTCGTGTGCTTCCCATGGCCCCGCTGCTGGCAGAGGCGATCGCACGAACGGCGCGCGAAGAAAGCGTCTCTAGCCTGTTCTACTGAGCCCCTGTTTATGGCGCGCGCTGCGGTGCGCCCCAGGCCGTCGCATAGACCGCGACTGCCGTCGCTGCGCCATAAGCGACGAGCGATCCCCCGACCAGCGCGAACAGGGTCCACAGCGGGGCATGGCTCCAAGCCAGCACGACCGTGCCAATGGCGATGATGCCGAGCCGCAGGCTGGAGGCCAACACCGGGCCAAGCACCTTGCCCGCGCCCTGCGAAGGCAAAATAGAGGCAAAGCCCCAGACCGAACAGGGAAAGGTCGGACCGGCGCAGCGTAGATAGAGGTTTGCGGCGGCCGTAACGGTCTCCTCGGCGCTGAAGAGACCGGACCAGAGGTGCGGCAGCGTCGCCGCCAGCAAACCGATCACCCCGAGGGCTAGCGCCGATACCAGCGCGCCGGTCCAAGCCACCTGCCGCGCCCGCGCGATTCTACCGGCGCCCACGGCCATGCCGACCATGGGCACGCAAGCAACTCCGACCGCGAACGCGATCGGAACCAGCAGGAATTCGAGGCGCGCACCGATGCCATATCCGGCCAACGCTTCGGTGCCGAAGCTCGCAATCGCCCGGGTCAGGATCAAGACCGTCAAGACGGACTGAAGGGGAGAGAAAGCGGCAACCGCGCCGACCTCTCAGGATATCGGCGAACATCTCCCGGCGCAAAGGTACACCGGCCAATCGCAACCGCAGTCGGCCGCGGCCCGACCATAGGTACCAGATGAGAAACAGCGTTCCCGTCGCACAGCCAATCACCAACCCCGAGGCCACGCCGGGCAGGCCCAAGCGCGGAATGGGACCAACGCCGAGGCCGAGGGCGCCGCCGAAACCAATTTGCAGGGCCGATACGCCAAGCAGCGTCAACGAGGGATTTGCATGTTGCCGGTGCCGCGGACGATGGAGGCCAGCGTATTGAGCAACCATACCAAGACCGCCGCTGACAAGGCGACATTGGCGTAGGCCATCGCCTGATCGAGTACGGCATCCCGACCGCCCAGGGTGGTAAACAATTGCCGGCCGCAAAGGCTAAACAGGAGTGAAAAGAAAAGGCCCGCGCCCGCAGCGATCGTCAATGCATGCATCGCCAAGGCCGTGGCGCGACCATCGTCGCCAGCACCCAGGGCTCGGCTGATCGCCGAGGAGACGCCTCCGCCCATGGCGCCCGACGAAAGCATCTGCATGAGCATGATTACCGGGAAAACCAGCGCGATGGCGGCCAACGGCGCCGTGCCAGAATGCCGACGTAAGATGTTTCGGCGATCGCCACAGCGGCGGCAACAAGCAGCGCGGCAAGATTTGGCAACGCCATGCGCAGCAGGGTCGGCAGCAAGGGCGCTTGCAGGAGCGCGTTACCGGCACCGCGGCGCGGCGGGGAGCCGATGCCATCGTCGATGCTGCGTCGCTCAGCAAAAGCACTCCCGCTGACTTGGTCGGGCCAGGCGACCCTGGTCTCGCCTCGCTCACCGCCGTGGCTATAGATAGTAAAGTCACTTGTCAATCTATAGCGACTTGCTTGGCAGGAATCAGAGGAGTACACACTCCTCGCATGGCTCAACACTATGGCCAGATTTGTCCGCTCGCGCGCGCCCTCGATGTTGTTGGCGGACGCTGGACCCTCTTGATCCTGCGCGATCTCAAACGTAAGGGGCCGTTGCGATTTCGTGAGATCGAGGCGGGATTGGCCGGGCGCGGCTCCCAATACGCTATCCGCGCGTCTCAAAGCCTTGGAGGCGCATGGCGTGATCGCAACGCGGCTCTACGAGCGCCATCCACCACGCTATGAATATTTCCTCACACGAAAAGGACAGGATCTCGCACCGGTGCTGAAGGCGCTCTATGCCTGGGGGAGCGACACGCCTGACGGAGCCGCGCGGGTCCCCGCCGGCCGCGAGGCTGAGCGGGCGGGTGCACCCGACAAGGTGGCTCGAGGGGTCAGGCACGGCAAACCGCCTGAGCGGCTTTCGGGATTTGCCGTAGCAAGGTTCGGGTGTTTTCTGCGCCAATTGCAGGATTTTCGCGCATTGCCGCCGAGCCTGACGCTTTCCAGGATGGCGCTGGGTTCACACCAACACGTTCAAGCACGATCGTCTCCCGGAAACCTTTTGCTCGCACATGCGATTTGCGCGCTCGGCGTTTTGCTCGGCACTTTTGCTCCTCGGCTTTAGCGGGGCCGCGATTTCGTTACGGGTCGACAACCGCGGCGAGCTTGCAGCGGGCCGCGCCATGCCGGATTCACCGGAGGCACTGCGCATCTTGCGCAAAAACCAACGTTGCCGGAGCAGCGGATCGCCAACGGCGACTGGGCGGACCGTCTGCGCTCGGAGGACTTTTGGCAGCAAATGCGATCGCCGCAATCTGCGCCCCGAGCCTGGCGCGCGCCGCGCCCCCAGCTCGGCAAGGCCCGAAACGTCTCGCGGGTCGTGGGGCTTCTGGAACGAAGAGGGACGCTCGAGGAACTTCAGCAGCCGCGACGGCAGCGGCTATCGAACGGTGTGTGTGCGCTTGTGCGACGGCTATTTCTGGCCCGTCAGCTTTGCGGGCCCCGCGCGCCTCCCTTGCGCAGGATCGGCGCAAGTGCGAGCAAAGATTGCGACTTCGCCGGCAAGACTTTACGTCTCGAAAGATACGGAAGCCCCGCTCGAAGACATGAGAGACGAAAATCGCAGCTATTATCGCGACCTGAAAACCGCTTTCGTCTATCGCACGTCCTATCTTGAGAGCTGCAAGTGCCGCGCCCATCCCTGGGAAGCGGAGGCGCGAAGCGCGCCACGCGGGCTATGCGCAGGACCTCCAAGTCCAGCCTGCGCCAGCGCTGAAGGAACGCCCATCCTTCCGACCGCACCGCCTTTCTGCTGACGTACCAGAACAGTGTCTCGCAGCACCGTCGTCCTTGGTCCACGCCCGGCGCCGTCTTTGGGCCGGTATCTTTGGGGAGCCTCTCCGGGCGCACCGCTGGGCTCCACCTCCAAGGCACGGGTTGGCGCGAGGAATAAATCTGGTGCGGCTAAGCGGGAAGACCCAGAGCCTTGCTGCGAGCTCGGCCAGCGTCGCTTTTTCGGCCTCGCTCACCTGCGTGCCTCCAAACCCCATGAAGCCACCTTCCGCCGAGGCCTCGGCGGCACTTTCTCGGCAATGTGATGCAGCCAAGTCTTGGAAGCCCGCTGCATCGCTCGGCGCCTTGCTATCGAGCAGCTGCGATATCTCGCGCAGCGCGGCGATCGACTGGTTCTTCATCTCTGCAACCGCGACCCCCTTGAGACGCGATTGCACTTGCGTGCGGGCTGCCTGCCGACCCTCGCCGCTTTCGAAATCGCTCACGACCGCCTTGATCAGTTCGTTGGAGTTGGGATCTGCCTTGGCGGCGAGCAACGTTCTCCCGTTGCCATGGATTCGCCCGAGAACCCCGAGCAGACCGCTCGGATCGGCTGCGGTCACCGCCATCCCCGAAAGCATGACGCTCTCCAAAATGCGGTTCCACTCCTCGCGGGTAAAGCTGGTCTTGGTTGCCATCTCACTACTCCTTGTCGGCGGCAGGCGCGCCCGATCGGGCGCGCCTTGAATGGAGGCCGCAGTGGCTCAAGAGCACCGCCGCACGAACGCACCTTGGCTGTGGCGACTGCGTCAGTGATCACAAGCTAATTGCAGTTGCAGTTTCGGTGCTCGGTTGGATGATTGATTTGGATGGTCTTGCCGGTTGTCACCGTTCGCGTAGGCAAGGTCGCGGTCTGCGCAACGTGCTGCGTCTGGTGCAATACCACCATGCGGTTGTGCACACCGGGTGACGACGTTTACCCGCGTGACCGGCTGGATGCGCGTGACATTGACAATGCGATTGACGTGCTTTTGGTAGCTCGTCCTGTTCACGTCTTTGTATTGAGTAACGTTCTTTACCCGCTGAACGGTCTTGTACTTGTAGCTGGTGTTGACCTTGGTCGCGGGCCGGTTGCATTCGGCGCAATTCGACCGCTCAGTTTGAGCTTGCGCAGACACGGCAAAGCCTAGGGACATCGCTGCTAGCAAAGCCCGCGGCGCTGCACAATCCCTTCACGGATCTCGTCACGGATCTCGTCATGGCTAAATCTCCGAATAGGATTTCTTTTCGCCCGCTCCCGTGCCGACTATTCCGGAGGGGGGACAGTCAGCAATCAGACGATAACCTGAGCAAGAACACGGAACACCCTGAATCCGTGAGCAAAAGCCGCGGCCGGCGTTCCGTCTTGCCGCCTTGCCGCCTTGCTCTTGCCCCGCTCACGCCAAATGCGCGACCCTCTTGCGCCGGTCGCCAGAGCGACAAAGCACAAGGGGGAAAATCCAAATGCGTGGAGTTCTCATGGCCACCGTCGTGGCCCTGTTGAGCGTTGCCTCAGCGCCAGCTTTTGCCGCAGCTCGCACCGATTGTCGGCCGCAAGCCATTCGCGATCTTGAGCGTCTGTCACCGCAGGGACATGCGATCTACGTTGCCATGCGTGACAAGAAGCAATTCTTAACTTTCCTAACGTGCGACGATGTTCAGCTTGGCCTGTCCACGGCCGTGCACGAGTCTGTGCACATTCTCACCGAGCAGCTCGATGCCTATCCCCTAATCGCTGGCGGTTCGGTGCAGCGGCAGCACCTGGTGTCGCGCTTTTATCCCCACGCGAGATTGCGGGTAAGTTCAAGGCCGACGACAGCTATGTGCAAACGTACCTTCGCCGTGGCGCCGCCTCCTCGGCCGACGATCTGCTCTATCTGCTCGACGAACTCAACGCTTACAGCCACGATCTCGCATCCGCGACAAAGCTCGTCGACTTGCACAAGCGCAACGGCCAAGTCGACCACCGCGCGGGCCTGGCGGCGCTCATGAGCTTCCTAATGCACTACGTCGAGGTCGCGCGCGAGCGCAAGGTGCCGACCTGGGAGGGCCTGCGGCGGCCCGAAGTCAAAAGGGTAGTTGGGACGCTGTGGCAGCAAGCAGAGTCTCACACTGGTTGGTTCGTTGGCTATTCGTGGATCTCGGCGGTGAGGCATACCTTGCGCTCATCTGCGAACGGCGAAACGGAGAGGCGCTTGCCGAGCTTCTTGGTCGCCCGCCCATGAGTTCCGCTGCCTGCGGTAGCCTTGCCGCGGCGGCGTCGCCGACCGGCTCGATCGCCAAGTAGCGCGCCGACCTCTGCTTGGCGCGAACAAAGCGGTGTCGACCCAACACGCCGCACGCTAGTTCTGCGGGCCGTCGCGGCCGCGCCGAACTGGGCGCCGCCACCCGCGCAGTTGAGCGGGCTAAGCCCGCCAAATTACTCAGGTCAATCTGCCCCCGGTCTGCGGAGAATGCCTGAGTGCGTTCACGTCCATCTGGACGCAGACTGAGATTTGCGCAGCCGGCGCGCAGGCGGAGGCCGCGTCTTTCCCCTTTTTGCAGGCAACAACAAGCCAGGAAGCGACGTGCGAGCGATTGCAGGACAAGCGGCCTGCCTCAATTTGAGAAGGGAATGCAGCCATGACCGACAACATTGTAGCGACGATTTCGCGTTTCTTGACGCCAGAGCTCATCGGCAAAATGGCTTCCGCAACGGGGCTCGACCGTTCCATGGCCCACAAGGCAACCGCTGCTGCTGTGCCGGCCATACTGAGCGGATTGGCTGACGTCGCCGGCCGCCCCGGCGGTGCGCGACAACTGGCAAATGCCGTCGCCGAGCAACCGACCGATCTGCTCGGCAGTCTTGTCAACAACCTCACCGGGGCTCAGCAGATGGCGGACAAAGGCTCCGGCCTCCTATCGTCGTTGCTCGGCGGCGGCATGTCCGGCCTGCTGGCTTCCACGGTTGGCAAGTTCTTGGGCATCGGCGAGGGCCCCATGCGCATGCTGATGGGCCTGCTTACGCCGATCATCATGGGCGTCCTTGGTCGCGAACAGCGCGGCCAGGGCATGGACGCCAATGGCATGGCACGCCTGTTGACCGGACAAAAGGATGAGATTGCCTCCGCCATGCCCGCCGGCCTCGGTCGGCTCTTGGAGCAAAGCGGTTTCCATCCGGGCGCCGGCATGGCCTCTGCAGGACAGGCCGCGTCGGTATGACGCACCGCGTTCGGCGCCTCTGCGGGTGGCCGACGACACGCCGGCGACGTCGCGCGGGGCGAGCTGGGCCTACTGGGTCCTTCCCCTGCTCGCCCTCGGTGGCCTGCTCTGGTTCCTGTTCCCTCGAGAAGAGCGCACGGTCGAGGCCGTGCCGACCACACAAACGACCAGCTTGCCGGCGCCGCCGAGGCCTGTCGGCGATGTCCCGGCCAAAGTGACCTTCCTCACGGCGGCGCGCGAGGACTGGACCACGATCGGCGCTTCTCCAAACGAGTATACCAACCAGGACGTTTACAATGGCGCCGGTGAAAACCTCGGCACGATCCGGGATCTCATGATCGGGCCGGATGGCAAAGCTGTCGCCGCCATTATCAACGTCGGACGCTTTCTCGGCATCGGCGACAAGGAGATCGCCGTCCCGTTCTCGGCCTTGCGGGTGGAGCGGCATGGCGACAATCGACGCATCGTCATCGACGCCATGAAGGAGGGCGTGCAAGCCGCCCCTGACCTTCTCCCGGCGCGCTGGAGTCGAAACAGTAAGCTGTAGGCACGAGCTCGCTCGGTCCGGAGCTCCAGCCCTGGGGGCGGCTTTCGTCAAACCTCAGCCCACCGCCGGCGCGGGCTGCGACGTCAGCTGCCGGCGCTGCAGCAACACGATGACGGCCAGCAGGCCGAGCTACAGGAATCGTGAACCAGTCGCGGCTGGGCCAGTCGGCGGGAACCAGGACGGACTGTACCCGGAAGCCTCACTCCCAAAGCCTGGCCCCGAACGCCTGGCCAAAAACCTGGCGCCGGGGCGGCGGCCGCCCGAGATTGGCTTTCGCGCCGGGAGGTCCAATTCCGACCCCATCTCGCGGTTCGCGGTCCGACGGCTGGCCGGGCCGCTGGCTCCCGTGACGTGCCGCTTTCAATCAGACCAGACCCAATCCGACCAGCCACGATCTGCCGCGGGCCTTCCCGCAAGCATGGGCTTGCCTGAGGCGGAGGCTTGTGGATTTACCTTTGCCTGCGACGGCCGCCGCTGGCCACACTCGCCAACGGCATGGACTAAACGATGCCAACACCTTCGACGGAGTGGGACGTGCTGACAGTTTCAAAGGATCGCCCGTTGCTGACCACCATCACAGGTTCGCTGCCGCGCCCGCAATGGTTTGTCGAAAACCTTAAAGGTCGCCCGTTCTCGCAGGCGATGACCGAGGTCGGCTTCCGCGAGCAATACAGCGACGCCATTGCCGCTTCACTTCTCCGATCAGACGCGGGCAGGTCTCGATCTTTTCAGCGACGGAGACGCGCGCTGTGATTGCGACGTCGGCGGCCGCTCCTGGTTCGGCTACGCCGCCGAGCGCCTCATTGGGCTTGCAGGTCATCATGTCGGCCGTGGTCGCACCGCATCGAGCCGCGACAAAATGGCGGGTGACATCATGTTTGAGGTGCTCGAAACACGCGTGCTGCCCAATGTGGTGGGTGAGATTGCCCGCGGCCCGCTGGAATACGCCCGCCTCTGGAAAGTTGCCCAGCGCCAGACGCGCAAGCCCGTGAAGTTTGGGGCAATCTCGGCGCAGATGCTGGCAACCGGCCTCAACAACGTGCACTACCGGGGACGGCGCGAACTCATCATGGCCCTGGCGGAGGTCATGAACGCCGAGCTCGACGAGCTTGCCAATGCCGGCTGTCCCGTGATCCAGGTTGAGGAACCGACGATCCACGGCATGGTCGGTGTGGACGACAAGGAGGTTACCGGCGATTTTCTGGTCGACGCCTTCAACCGCGAGGTGCGGGGCCTGCGCCAGAAAAGCGAAGTGTGGTGCCACACTTGCTGGGGCAATCCGGCGGCCCAGCGCACGGAAACCCGGCGGCGATTTTACACGGACGCCTTGCCCTATTTCGACCGGCTCGACGTCGACGTCATTACTTTCGAGGCCGCCGACAATGGCGGCGACGAACTGGAAAGCTTTGCCAAGGGTATCGGCCCTGGCAAGAAGATCGCAATTGGCGTCATCAGCCATCGCACCCTGCAGGTCGAGCGCCCCGAGGAGGTGGCAAATCTCATTCGCCGTGCGTTGAAGCTGATCCCGCCGGAGCGCCTCATCGTCTCGACCGACTGTGGCTTTGGCCGTCAAGGCATGAGCCGATTGCACGCCTTCTATAAAATGGTGGCGCTGACGCGGGGCACGAACATCGTGCGCCGCGAGCTCGGGCTGGGCGAGGCCGAGATCCTGGCCGCCGATCCCAAAGGCTCGTTGCTGGCCTGACCGGGCGCGGCTGCCCGGTCTGACACTCAAAAGCGCGCGAACAGTTGCGTGAAGCCATACAATTTGTCGTCGATGCCATTCATGCGGCAGGCGTGCCAGTAGGTGGCAACGTTCACGCTGATCACGGGCTTGTCGAGCCAACGTTCGGCTTCATCGGCGAGGCGCGCCATTGGCAGATTGGCACCGAATTGGACGATGGCTTCGACATCCGGACCGTCGACGGCCTTGATGGCCTCAATCATGTCGCGTGCCGTGAGGATCGAATAGGAAGCGGGGCTCTTGCCGCGCATGTGGTTGAAACGGACGATTTTGTAGCCGTGCGGCGCCAACACGCCCTGCATCCTAGGCTCGATCGAAGGGTAGTAGGGCTCCATCACCGCGATGCTCTTTTTGATGCCATGGCGTTTCAGCGCCTCGATCACCGCATCGGAGGCAAGCGCCACGGGAATATCGAAGCCGGCGACGGCGCGGACGCGCCGCTTCGAGCTCCTCGCACCACGTCTGGTTGCCACCCCAAATCGATAGGGCCGAGATACCGAGGATGAACGCGTTCGGCCTGCAGTCCATCACGCGGTCGACCGCGTCCTCAAGGGCTGCATCGATCAGGCGAATTGACTGATCGAAATCCTCGTTGCACCGGATGGGCATGTCCGGGATGACCATGCGTGCCAGGTGGTTGGTCACGCCCGGCGGTCGCATGTCATCGTATTCGGGCTGAACGACGGTATTCGTTGGATGGCGTGGTGACGCCGAAGGCCAGACGCCAAGCCAGGTAATCGCGCATCATCACCCTCTTCACACAACCCATAAGCGCGCGCGCCGCGTCACACTAGCAGGCGCTACCCGGCCAGCATAGATTTCCCCGCCGGGCTTTGGACCTTGTGGCGTGCTTTTGCCGCGGGTTGTGGACCGGTCGCCTTTTGGCATGTCATAGTCGGCGCGCTCGGTGAGGACGTGCCGAGGGACGAAGTGCGCCGACGCCTGGGCCGAACCTTACGCGTGACGGGAGAAAATGATGCTGAGTCGATTGTTCAGTTTGGCTGCCGTCCTCATGGCCTTTGCCGTCATGAGCGATGCCGTCGGGCAGCAGACAGTGAAGGTCGGGGCGATCTATCCCCTCAGCGGCAACGCGGCAAGCGCGGGCAACTACTCGAAGGCCGCCATCGAGCTGGCCGTCGAGATCGTCAACAACGACCACCCGGAGTTGAAGGATCTGCCGCTTGCGGCCGGCAGCGGTCTACCCGGGCTTGGCGGCGCCAAGATCGACGTGGTGTTCGCCGATAACCAAGGCACGCCCGCGGCCGGTCAGAACCAGGCGCTGCGTCTGATCACCGAGGAGAAGGTGGTGGCGTTGATCGGCGCCTATCAATCGGGCATCACGGTCACCACTAGTGCCATGGCAGAGCGGCACGGCATCCCGTTCGTCAATCCCGAATCGGTTGCTGCCAATCTGACGGAGCGTGGGTTCAAATGGTTCTTCCGCGCCACGCCGGTCGGCGGCGACTTCGCCCGCGCATACTCGGATTTTCTCAAGGAGCAGAAAGCGGCCGGGCAGAAGGTTTCCTCGATCGCCGTCGTCAATGAGAATACGGAATACGGAAACTCCGTCGCCAGCGTGATCCGGGAAGTATTCGCAAAGGAAGGCCACAACGTCACGCAGGTGATCCCCTATTCGGCCAACACAACCGACGTGCAACCGCAGGTGCTCCAACTCAAGGAGAAGAACCCCGACGTTGTTATCTTTATATCGTATACGTCGGACGCCATACTGTACGCGAAGACCATGAAGGACCTGAATTGGAAGCCGGCGATCATGATCGCGGACAATGCCGGCTTTAATGATCCCTCCTTCGTGAGTACTTCGGGCGCGCTGGTCGAGGGTCTCGTCAATCGCTCCTCCTTCGCCCCGGGCAAGCCTGGGACGCTCAGCGCGTTGGTCAACGACATCTATAAGAAGAAGACCAACGTTGACCTGGATGATGCTTCGGCGCGCGCCATGCAGGGCATGCTGATCTTGGCCGACGCGATCAATCGCGCCGGTTCCACCGACGCCACCAAGATTCAGGCGGCCCTGCGCGCGACCGATCTCAAGGCCAATCAGGTCGTAACCGGTTACAACGGTGTGAAGTTCGATGAGAAGGGCCAAAATATCTTGGCGTCCAGCCTCATCACGCAAATGCAGGGCGGCAAGTACGTGCCGGTGTGGCCGAAGGACAAGGCGGTCGCTGAATTGAAGCTGCCCTACAAGGGTTGGTAGATGATGAACCCGATTTGACGAGGTGCGACCCGAGCCTCCGACCCTTGGGTCATACGCACCCTAGCAGCCGGCCCCCTATCCATGTCCGTCATTCTACTGCAAGTGATCGTGAGCGGCCTGCTCATTGGGGCCGTGTACGCACTTTTTCTACCGGTCTTACGTTAATCTGGGGGATGATGAATGTGATCAACTTCGCGCATGGCGACTTCGTCATGCTGGCGATGTACACGGCCTCTATCGTCTGGACGGCGTTTGGCGGCGGCCCTGCCGCCGCAGTGCCCATCGCCGCCATCATCCTGGCGACCATCGGCGTCCTCAGTTATCTCCTGCTCGTCCGTCATATTATGCGGGGACCTATGCTTGCGCAGATCCTCGGCACCTTCGGACTGGCGCTCCTGCTGCGCTACTCGGCCTTCTGGTACTTCGGCGCAAACTTCAAGACGCTGCCCGACGACATACTGGGATCGCCGTTCGTGATCGGCAGCATCCGGATCGATGCCCCGCGCCTGCTCGCCGGAGCGGTTGGCCTGCTCGTCACCTTGATGTTGCACTTGCTGCTCACGCGCACGGCGCTTGGCAGTCGGATGCTGGCCGTCGCCGAGGATGCAACGGCAGCGCAGTTGATGGGCATCCGGCCGGAGCGCATGCAGGCCGTGGCATGGGCGCTAGCCGCCGGCTCGACGGGCATCGCGGGCGCGCTGATCGCCACTTTCTTCTACACCTCGCCGACCGTGGGCGAAACGCTCGCCATCGTTGCCTTCGTCACGGTTGCCTTTGGCGGCTTCGGCAGCGTGCCGGGAGCCCTGGTTGCGGGACTGCTGATCGGGGTGATCGAGGGGCTTTCAGCCTTCCTGATCGGGCCGGTTTACAAGGACGTGGTCGTCTACCTTCTGTTCGTCGCTTGTGCTGTGGACCAGGCCGCAGGGCCTGATGGGTAAGGCATGATGCGACGTCGCCTCCTCTGTAGCGCCATTGGCGTCCTTGCCCTGGCCTACCCTCTGTTGACCGCCAGCGTGCCGGTCTACCAGCGCCTCGGTGCTCTGGTGCTGCTGTCCGCCATCGGCGCTTCGGCCTGGAATTTGATCGGTGGTTATGCGGGCCAGGTTTCGGTCGGGCATGCGGTGTTTTTCGGTGCCGGCGCCTATTCCGCCATCGCGCTCTATAGCCACTTTGGCCTGCCACCGCTCGCCGGCGTTCCGCTTGGGGCGCTGATTGCAGCCCTGATCGCCGCGCTGATCGGGGTACCGACGCTACGCCTCTCGGGCCATTACTTCAGCATGGCGACCATCGCGGTCGCCGAGCTCGTGCGCGTGCTCGTCACCAATTGGGAGTGGGTTGGCGGCGCCCAGGGCATCTCGGGACCGGCCGTATCGCGCACCGTCCTGGATCTCTCATTCACCTCGGCGCTGCCCTACTACTACATCTTTCTGGCGGTGCTGGCCGCCATCTTGTGGGCGACGTGGCGCATCGAGAAGAGCCGCATGGGTTACTATTTGCGCGCCATCAAGGATTCGGAACGCGCCGCACGCTCACTGGGGGTGGCGGCCGGCCGCTATAAGCTTTACGCCTCACATGCTGAGTGCTGGCATCACGGCAGTTGCCGGCTCCCTCTACGCCCTGATGTTCGGATTCATCGATCCGGATTCAGGGTTCGGCATTCTGATCTCTGTAAAAATGCTGATCATGGCGGCTCCTGGGTGGCAGCGGGCTGCTGTTTGGGCCAGTTGATCGGCGCCATGATCCTGGTACCGCTGGAGGAGATTTCCAACAGTCTGCTCGGCGGTAAGGGGCCGGCCTCACGTTCGTCGTTTACGGCGCCATCATCGTCGTGATTGCACGCTTCCTGCCGAGCGGCATTCTGGCGGTGTTCATGATGAGCCGCCCGCCGCCAAAACCGAAACCCGCAGCCGCCGAGCAGCCTCATGCTGCTTGACGCACGCAACATCACCAAGGCGTTCGGCGCCTTCAAGGCGGTCGACGATGCCTCTATTGCCGTCAATGCAGGCGAAGTGCTCGGTCTGATTGGCCCCAACGGTGCCGGCAAATCGACGTTCTTCAACTGCCTAACGGGCGATCTCGCCCCGACCAGCGGCAGCGTGCATTTCCAGGGACGGGACGTTACGGCGTTGGCCCCGGAGGCACGCGCGCCGCGTCGGTCTCGCGCGCACCTTCCAGGTCCCGCTCACCTTCGTGTCGATGTCGGTCCTTGACAACGTCACGATCGGTGCCTTCCTGCGCCGGCCCAAGGCCGCCGATGCCCGTGCCAAGGCGCGCGAAATCATCGATTTCGTTGGTCTTGGCAGCTATGCCGATGCCGCCGCCGCCAGTTTGGGCACGCCCGGCCGCAAGCGCCTGGAAATTGCCCGGGCGCTCGCCTGCGGAACCCAAGGTCTTGCTCCTCGACGAGGCCATGGCCGGCCTCACCCCCGCTGAGATCCGGACCGCGATCGACCTCGTGCGCCGGATCCACGCCCGCGGCATAACGCTCATCATCGTCGAGCACATCATGGAGGTCATCGTCTCGCTGGCCGAGCGCGTCGTGGTGTTCCACCAAGGCCGGGAGATTGCCCGCGGCACACCGGGCCAGGTCACGCGCGATACCGGCGTGATCGAGGCCTATCTTGGCAAGCGCCATGCGCAAAAGCTGAGCGGGGGCGCACCATGAGCGCGCCGCTGCTCGCGGTCACGAATTTGGAGGTGCGATACGGCGATCTGATCGGCGTCAGCGACGTGTCGCTCGAGGGTGCCCAAGGGCAGTATTGTCGCGCTGCTGGGTTCGAACGGCGCCGGCAAGACGACCACCCTCAACGCCGTAGCAGGGCTGGTCCCGGTCAGCCGTGGCCACATCAAGCTCGACGACCGGGAGATCACGGGAGTGCCAGCTTATGCCCTTGTGCGCCGAGGTTTGGCCCTATCACCGGAAGGCTGGCGCCTGTTCGTGCAGCAGAGCGTGGAGAACAATCTTCTGCTCGGTGCCACCCCGATTTCCGACAGGTCGCGGCTTCCGCGCATGCTTGAGCGTGTGTATAGCGTTTTTCCGCGCCTGGCCGAGCGGCGGCGACAGCAGGCGGGGACCATGTCGGGCGGCGAGCGGCAGATGCTGGCGGTTGGCCGCGCCCTGATGAGCGATCCCAAGCTCCTGCTCCTCGATGAGCCGAGCCTCGGCCTCGCGCCGACCATCATCGAGACGATGTATGAAACGTTCCTACGCCTGCACAAGGACGGCTTGACCATTTTGTTGGCCGAGCAGTCGGTCGATCTTGCGCTTGGAAGTGGCCGACTACGCCTACGTCCTGCAGGTCGGGCTGCAGCGTGCTGTCCGGCGAGGCCGGAGCGCTTTCCAACAACCCGGAGGTGCAACGGATCTATCTGGGTATCGCCTGATCGGTTCCGCGTTCGGCTCCGAGGGACGCTGGCGGGCGCTGTGGTTGCAGGTTAGTTTCGCGAGGGCAACGGCGGCACGCCCGCGGCGAGCGAAGGCCTGGCGTTGGCGCTCGCCGACGGCATCGAGGCCGAAGCCTTCGATCGTGGCATTGAAGATGTTGTGCCAGTTGAGCTCGGCCCGCAGATGGAGGAACACGCCGCCCAGCCCGATGGCGGCGCGGTCCATGAACACAAACTCACGCGGCACCCGCACGGGGCCTTTCTCCTGCAGCGCCTTGTGCACGGCGAAGGCTTCCCTGCGCCCGTACTGACCGGGCGTGGTGCCCTCGGCGATCTCACGCTCGCGGTCGTCGAGCAGGGGCCCATAGATGAAGCGGGCCCAGATGTTCGAGACATCGATCAGTTCGTTGCTGACGGCCGACGAACCCCAAGTCTCATAGGCGTGCACAACCGAGCGCGCGCTTGTCGTGCAGAAGCCCGTTGTAGAGATCGATGACGCCCTGCACGAACGGGGTGGGAAATGTTCGGATGCAGCCGTAGTCGAGCAGGTTGATGCCGGCCGGGCTGCGGCAGCACTCGCGCCACCATCGCCGTGCCGGCGCCGTCGAACACCGAATAGTTGCCGAGGTGCGGATCGCCGTGAGATGACGCCGTAGTGCGAGAAGGGATACCACCACGCCTGGAACATGGCGCGCGCGATGCGATTGCGATGCGTCGAGCGGGCGCCGCGGTGTAGTCGAGCAGCCGCCGTCCCTCCAGCCACGTCATGGTCAACAGTCGGCGCGTCGAGAGGTTGGGCACGACCGTCGGCACGCGGATGCGCGGATCATCTTTAAAGATCGAGGCATAAAGCGCGGTGTGCCGCGCCTCCAGATCGTAGTTGAGCTCTTCGCGCAGGCGCGCCGAGACCTCCTGCAAGATCTCGCGCGGTATCGATGGCTGGGTTCATGCGCGCATGCAACGCGAACACGACCTTGAGCTGGGTCAGATCGGCCTCGACGGCGGACTGCATGTCGGGATACTGCAGCTTGGCGGCAAGCCGGCGCTGATCGTGCGCCACCACCTGGTGCACCTGTCCGAGCGAAGCGGAGGCTGCCGGATCATCTCGAAGCTCGCGAAGCGCTTCTGCCACTCCGGACCCAAGCTCCGGCCAGCATGCGCCGCACGAAGCTGGGCCCATGGGAGGCGCCTGCGACTGCAGCTGCGCCAGCTCTTGCGCATACTCGGCGGGCAGTGCCTCGGGAATGGTGGCCATCAGCTGCGCCACCTTCATGATCGGCCCCTTGAGGCCGCCGAGCGCAGCCGCCAGAGCCGCCGCGTTCTTGCTGTCGTCGGCATCGAGGCCGAGCAGGCGCTGGCTCGCCACCGCGCGCCGCCACGGCGCCGACGTTGGTGCCGACCGCGCACGTAGCGGCCGCACGCGCCGATAAGCGGTTCTGTTCCTCGTCCTTCTGATCGTGTCAAGGCTTGCGCTCCTCGGTCTTACCGAATATCGGGTCACGGGCGAGCCCTGCGTCCAGTGTGTGATGCGCGTCAGCGCCGCGTCGCGTTAAGGTGCTGGGGTTTTCGGCAAAGGCGGCAGGGTCGGCCGGATGCAGGAACCGATCGAGTGCGGAAGCGAGATAGGAACCAAAGCTGGCTCGGAGGCCCGGCGACGCACGCGATCCCAGCGGCTCGGCATCACCCAGATTATCGCCTGGGGCACGACCCTCTATGCTCTGGGCGTGCTCGGCAAGCCGATTGCCGCCGGACACCGGCTGGAGCCAGAGCCTGGTGTTCGGCGGCCTGACCGCCGGCTTGCTGATCTCGGCCTCAGTTTCAACCGCTCGTCGGTCGGGCGCTGTCGATCGGCGCGGTGGGCCGGGCGCGTCATGGCCGTGGGCTCGCATGCTGATGGCGGGCGGACTGGCACTGCTGGCTTTGGTCTCGCTCTCCGCTCCGCCTATCTGGCTGGCGTGGGCGCTTCTCGGCCTCGCCATGCGCATGACGCATTATGATGCGGCCTTCGCCGCGCTCGTGCAGGTGACGCCTATCGCGCGGGCGGCGCGCCATCTCCTATCTGACGCTGTTCGGCGGCTTTGCCTCCTCGGTGTTCTGGCCGATCGGCCACGTCCTCAATGACGCCTACGGGTGGCGCACGACGCCGCTGATTTTCGCAGCCATCAACCTCTTGCCGTGCGCGCCTCTGCATTGGATCGGTCTGGCGCAGGCGCGAGAGCGCCGCCGCAAGCCCGAGCCGCCGCCACGGCCACCGTCGCCAGGCGGGCCACCGCTTGAGGGCCGAGCCCGCACGCATGGCCATGGCTGCTATTTGGGACGATCGTGGCGGCGAGCGCCGATCGTCTTTGGCGCTCACGGCCGCACATCTGGTGCCCCTCTTGAGGCGTCGCGGCCTGGCCTCGGCAGCGGCGGTCTGGATCGCATCGCTCAAGGGCGTGGCCGCAGGCGGCAGGTCGCATCTGGGACTTGACGCTGGCGCGCAAGTGGCACCCGATCGATGTGGGACGCGTTTCGGTCGCCATGCATTTCCGCTGTCGTTCCTCACGTTGATGCTGGGCGGTGCCAACTTCGGGCCACACTCAGCTTCACCTTGCTGTTCGGCGTCGCCAACGGCGCTGGTGACGCATCATGCGAGGCGCCGTGCCGCTCGCCCTGTTCGGGCCAACAGGCTACGGCGAGGTGCTGTGGCATGCTGGCAACGCCCTACCTGCTTTGGCGGCCTATCGCCCCGCCGCCTTCGCGCTCCTCGTGCGAGCGCTACGGCTATTAGTGGCCGCCCGCGAGCGACCATGTTCGGTCGCGCCGGTCTATGCTCGCTGCTGGGGATGGGGCTGAGATGGCAGTCTGGTATCGTCGGCGGCAACCGGCTGAGACGCGGTCCGCCCGGGCGTGCGCTTAGCTCAAACCATCACCTGCGTCCCGACCTCGACCACGCGGTCGCTGGGGATGCGGAAATACTCGGTCGCATCCTCCGCCCGCCCCGCCAGCCAGATGAACAACCGCTCCTGCCAGCGCGGCATCTCCGACTTGAGGTGGTCTTGAGCGATCGCCGCGACAGGAAGAACGAGGTGGCGGCGATGTCGATGTTGAGGTCCTTGCGCCGGCAATGCTCGAGGATCTTCGGCACGCTCGGCGTCTCCATGAAGCCGTAGTGCGCGATCACGCGAATGAAGGTGTCGGCCACGCGATCGATCTCGATGCGCTCGTGGCGCTGCACGCGCGGCGTGTCCTCCGTCTTGATGGTCAGGATGATGTTGCGCTCGTGCAGCACGCGGTTGTGCTTGAGGTTGTGCATCAGCGAGGTGGGCGCGGCAGTTCGGATCGCCGGTCAGGAACACGGCCGTGCCCGGCACGCGGTGCGGCGGCTTGGCATCGAGCTTGCGCACCAGCCATTCGAGCTCGGCTTCGCTCTTGCGCGTGGCCTGCGCCAAAGCTGCGCCGAGCCGCGCACCCAGGTCAGCACGAGCAGGCAGATCATGCCCGACCACGACAGCGGCAGCCAGCCGCCCTCGGGGATCTTCAGCACGTTGGCGGCCAGGAAGGCCTGCTCGATCAGCAGCAGCGGCACCATCAGCAGCGGCCGCCTTCCAGACCGGCCAGCTTCCAGCAGCGCCAGACCACGAAGAAAGCCATCAGGCTGTCGATCACCATGGTCGCGGTCGACGGACAGGCCGTAGGCGGCCGCCAGCTCGCCCGAGCTGCGGAAAGATGAGCGGTCACCAGCAGCACGCCGACGAACAGCAGCTGATTGACGCGCGGCAGGTAGATCTGCCCGGCCACGCTCTCCGGAGGTGTGGCGGATCTGCCAGGCGCGGCAGCGAGGCCGAGCTGGATGGCCTGGCGCGTGAAGGAGAAGGCGCCGGTGATCACGGCCTGGCTGGCGATGACGGTGGCCATCGTCGCCAGCACCACCATCGGGATCAGCGCCCAGCTCGGATAGAGCCGATAGAACGGGTTGCTCGATGGCCTCCGGATGGGCCAGCAGCAGGGCGCCCTGCCCGAAATAGTTGAGCATCAGCGCCGGCTGCACGATGGCAGAGCCAGGCCAGCTGGATCGGCTTGCGCCCGAAATGGCCGAGATCGGCGTAGAGCGCCTCCGCGCCGGTGGCGACCAGGAAGACGAGGCCCATGACGGCGAGGCCGATCACGCCGTGCGTCAAGTACGAACTGGACGCCCAGCACCGGGTTGAGGGCGAGGAAGACGCGCGGATCGTCGATGAGGTGGATCAGGCCGCCCACGGCGAGCACGACGAACCACACGAGCATGATGGGCCCGAAGAACTGCGCCACCTTGGCCGTGCCGCGCGACTGCGACGGCGAACAGCAGCACGAGGATGGCGACCGTGATCGGCAGGCACCACGTCACTCCGATGCTGCGGCGCGACCGAGCTTGAGGCCCTCCACCGCGGACAGCACCGAGATGGCCGGCGTGATCACCGCATCGCCGTAGAAGAAGGCGGCGCCAACCACGCCCAGCACCAGGATCAGCGGCGCGCTGCGCTTTGCCACCGACTGGCCGAGCGCCATCAGCGCGAAGGTGCCGCCCTCGCCCTTGTTGTCGGCATTGAGCAGCACCAGCACGTACTTGAGCGTGACGATCAGCAGCAGCGTCCACATCATCAGCGACAGGATGCCGAGCACGGCATCCGGGCGCCGACGAGCCGTGCTCAGTGGCGGCGTTCACCGCCTCGCGCAGGCGTACAGCGGGCTGGTGCCGATGTCGCCGTAGACGACGCCGATCGATCCAAGCGCCAGGGCCCAGAAGGCTGTCGGTCGGTGTGCCCGTGGTCGGCGCCGAATGTCCGGCGGCGACAACTGCTTGTGCCATTGGCGGCGTGGTTTCTCGAGGGTAGCCGCGCTGCGGCGTGAGTTGGGCGCGGCTTATACACCTCGCCGTTGGGCACACGATAGCCCCATTGCGCACAATAGCCCGCAACGCGAGCAGGGTCTCCTCACCCGCCACATGCACGGGTATGCCTGACGCGTCCTAGCGATAATCTATTGATATGCAGCTAGTGTTTATCGAGCCCTGGCGGTGGCGGCGGTGAGCCCGCATCCGCGCGATCACGCGTGCGCCAAGGGCATGGCGGCTCAATGCCTCCAGCAATGCCAAGCTACGCCGCTCCAGCGCCTCGAGCTCGTCGATCATCGTCTCGATCACCTTGAGCCCCTTCTGCCAGAACTCGCGCTTTCCGGCGTCGAGGCCGAAGGTCGCCAGCAGCTCGGAGTGGTGCTTGGAGCCGCCGGCTTTCAGCATCTCGAAGTATTTGCGCCACGAAGCCTGGATGGGCGTCCTGGTAGAGCCCGTAAAGCGAGTTCACGAGGCAGTCGCCGAAGGCGTAGGCGTAGACGTAGAAGGGCGAATGCACGAAGTGGGGATATAGGACCAGTAGGTCTCGTAGCCCTCTCGCAGATCGATGGCCGGGCCCAGGCTCTCGGCCTGCACCTCGAGCCAGATCTGCCCGAGCCGCTCGGACGTCAGCTCGCCCGCCCGGCGCTCCTCGTGCACCTTGCGCTCGAAGCAGTAGAAGGCGATCTGGCGCACGACCGTGTTGATCATGTCCTCGACCTTCTGCGCCAGCAGCGCCTTCCTGCTCGCGCGTCGCTGGCGCGTCTCGAGCAGCGTCCTGAAGGTCAGCATCTCGCCGAACACGGAGGCCGTCTCGGCCAGCGTGAGCGGCGTCGGCGCCAGCAGCGGCCCTGCGGCGCCGCCAGCACCTGATGCACGCCGTGGCCCAGCTCGTGCGCCAGCGTCATCACGTCGCGCAGCTTGCCCTGATAGTTCATGAGGATGTAGGGGTGCGCCGAGGGGACGGTCGGATGCGAGAATGCGCCCGGGCGCCTTGCCCTCGCGCACCGGCGCATCGATCCAGGCGCCATCGAAGAACCGCTCGGCGATGCGCGCCATGTCCGGCGCAAAGCCGCCGTAGGCCTCGAGCACCATCGCCTGCGCGTCCGCCCAGGGCACGACGCGCTCCGGCTTGTCGGGCAGCGGCGCGTTGCGGTCCCAGTAGGCGAGCTTCTTCTTGCCCAGCCACTTGGCCTTCATCGCGTAGTAGCGATGCGCGGTTCGCCGGATAGGCGGCGCGCACGGCGCCGACGAGGGCCTCCACCACCTCGCGCTCGACGCGATTGCCCAGATGCCGGCTGTCGGCCACATCCTTGAAGCCGCGCCAGCGGTCGGAGATCTCCTTGTCCTTGGCGAGCGTGTTGGTGATCAGCGTGAAGAGGCGACGCGTTGTCCTTGAACACCCTGGCCAGCGCCTCGGCCGCCGCCTGCCGCTTGCGCCGCGTCGGGCGACATCAGGAAGTTGAGCGTCGGCTCCGAGCGCCAGCGGCTCCTTCTCGCCCTCCACCTCGAAGCGCAAGCCCCGTCATCGTCTCGCTGAAGAGCCGGCTCCAGGCGCTGTGCGAGGTGATCGACTTCTCGTGAAACAGGCGCTCGAGCTGCTCCTCGAGCTGGTAGGGCTTGTCCTTGCGCAGGTCCTCGATCCACGGCTTGTAGCGCGCCAGCGCCGGCACCTCGCAGCGCGCGAGCCAGAGCTGCCTCCTCGATCTTGTTGAGCTCCAGCTCGAAGAAGATCAGGTCCGTGGTGATGGCCGTGATCTTGTCCTGGATGTCGCCGTAGAACTTGGCCTTCTCGGGGTCGGACGTGTCGGCGGCATAGAGCAGGCCGCGCGTAGGAGCCGAGCTTGCCGATGGTGTCGCTCAGGCTCTCGTAGGCCGCAATGGCCTCGGCCAGCGCCGCCCCGTCGCTCGGCCGAGCGCGGCGAGCTTGCCCTGATAGCGCTGCTTGATGCGCTCGGCCTCGTCGCGCGGCCTTCGCCAGATCCGCCTTGCACGGCCTTGGATTGGGGCCGGGATAGAGATCGGCGAGGTCCCAGACCGGCATCGGCCCTAGGCCCTGTGCCTGGTCACGCGCGCTCGGTCGTGCGCTCTGTCTTGCACGCCAGCGGGCTCCCGCTTGCCTGCCCCATGTCCGGCTCCGCTGCCCATGCGCGCTGCCCGAGCTGGGCCTGCCGTCTCAAATGTGCGGCTCCACGGCTCCGATCTTGCAAGGCTTGGCTTCAGGCCGCAGATGCCACGTCGGCGACGCCTGGCCGGCTATGGCCGCCGCCCCACGGCCGTCGCAAAAAAGCATCAACGCAAGCCGAAGCGAAACGATGCATTTACCCATATGCGTGCACTCTTCGCTCTGCCTCGTAAGCGATGCGTGGCCGTCTGTCCGATCCTGGGTCGCGATCTCGCACCAGCCAGCGATCCGTGGCCCCTGTTGAGTTGAGTATCCCGCCACATGCCCAAGCTCGTCCTGATCGTCGACGACGATCCAGTCCAGCGCCGCATCCTCGAGGAAACGATCAAGCGTCTGGGCTACGAGACCAAGACCGCCCAGGGCGGCGAGCAGGCCCTGGCAGATCCTCGAGGGCCCCGATCGCGGCGCCGTCGCCCTGGTTCTGCTCGACCTCGTCATGCCGGGCATGGACGGCATGGAGGTGCTTGGCGCGCCTCGCCTCGCAAGCCCGGCACGCGCCGCCGATCATCGTGCAGACCGCCCACGGCTCGATCGATGCCGCCATCACGGCCATGCGCGCCGGTGCCGCCGACTTCGTCGTCAAGCCGACTTCGCCCGAGCGCCTGGAGGTGTCGATCAACAGCGCGCTCAAGATCGAGGCGCTGCAGGGCGAGATCGCCCGCATCAAGAAGAAGGCCGAAGGCACGCTGACCTTCGCCGACCTCATCATCCGCGGCCAGGCCATGCAGCGCGTCATTGCGCTCGGGCACCGCGCGGCCGCCTCCAACATCCCGGTGCTGATCGAGGGCGAAAGCGGCGTCGGCAAGGAGCTGATCGCGCGCGCCATCCAGGGCGAGAGCGAGCGCAAGGACCGAGCCCTTCATCACCGTCAACTGCGGCGCCATCCCCGAGAACCTGGTCGAAAGCATCCTGTTCGGCCACGAGAGGGGCTCGTTCACCGGCGCCGTCGACAAGCGCATCGGCAAGTTCCAGGAGGCCGACGGCGGCACGCTCTTCCTCGACGAGATCGGCGAGCTGCCGCTCGACGCACAGGTCAAGCTGCTGCGCGCTCTGCAGGACGGCGAGATCGATCCGGTCGGCTCCAAGAAGCCGGTGCAAGGTCGATTTCCGCCTGATCTCGGCCACCAACCGCGACATGATCCAGCTGGTCAAGGACGGCAGGTTCCGCGAGGATCTCTACTACCGGCTCAACGTCTTTCCCGATCTGGGTGCCGCCGCTGCGCGACCGTCTGCGAGGATGTGCCGGAGCTGGCGCTGCACTTCCTCGCCCGCTTTGCCGCCGAGGAGGGCCGGCGCGTCAACGGCATTGGCAAGGATGCACGCTCGAGCTGCTGACCAGCTATTCCTGGCCCGGCAACGTGCGCCAGCTCGAGAACGCCATGTTCCGCGCCGTGGTGCTGGCCGACGGGCCCGCAGCTGACCGTCGCCGAGTTCCCGCAGATCGCCGCCCACGTCGAAGGCTTCCGCGCGTCCATCCCGGCGGCGCCCGCCAGGTCGATCAGGCGCCCCGTGATCACCGGCCCGGCCATGCTGGGCGCGGAGGATACCATCCCGCACACCATCGAGGTGGCGCTATCGGCGGCGGCAAGGGCGCGCTCGGCATTCCGGCCATCACCGACGACGGCGAGATCCGCTCGCTCGAGGCCATGGAGGCCGACATGATCCGCCTGGCGCTCGGCCGCTATCGCGGCCACATGACGGAAGTCGCCAAGCGGCTCGGCATCGGCCGCTCCACGCTCTATCGCAAGATGCGCGAGTTCGGCCTCGAGGAGCGGGCGAACTGAACCGCAAGGGCAGCGGGCTCGTCGACCGTCTCGTTTCGCCCCGATCTTGCCGCAGTGACCGCGTTCAATGCAAATCACTGGATCCTCAAGGGGTTCAAGCGACGTTGCTGGGGCGCAAGCCCGTGCATCGATCCGCTCGTAGAGGCTGCCAGGCGGCTGAGGCAAGCGCGGGCGCGCTTGCGGAGCCAGGTTGCGAGGGGGAGACGATTGCCAAGGCGCCGCTGGGGGTCCTAACCTGTCTCATCATCGGGCCTGCGCTGGCCGCGGGCACGTTGGCGGCGGCGGCGAACGCCACGCGCGACCGCACGCTTTCGCTCTACAACATCCATACCAAGGAAACGCTGACCATCCAGTACATGAAGGGTGGCAAGCGTCTTCCCGACGCCATGCAGAAGATCAACTGGATGCTGCGCGATTGGCGCAAAAGACGAAACCCACCCAGATGGATCCCGATTTGATCGATCTCCTCTGGGAGATCCACGCCGAGCTCGGGTCGACGGAACCGGATCCATATCATCTCGGGCTTTCGCTCCCGTGACACCAACAACATGCTGCGCAAGACCGTGGGCGGGCAAGCGAGCGAAAGCCGCCACATTCTCGGCACGGCGGCGTGACGCATTTCCCCGACATACCGATCCGGCAGTTGCGCTATTCGGCGCTGATTCACGAGCGCGGCGGCGTCGGGTACTATCCAACCTCGGCCATTCCCTTCGTGCATATCGATACCGACAGGGTACGCGCGTGGCCACGTCTGCCGCGCACCGAATTGGCGCTGCTGTTCCCCAGCGGGCGCACGCAGCACATTCCCGACGACGGTGAGCCGATTAGCAAAGAAGACGCGTTTGGCACGCGCCAAGAATGTCGAGCTTGCCGGCCAGATCGCGCAGCTGCACGAACTTCGCGCCAATCCAAGACCACCGCAGCTGGCGTCGCTCACACCGTCCGCCAGCCGCAGCTATTGGCACCGCCCCGCCTGATCGAGCGGCCGGCTGCGCTCGCACCGCGCCCGGGCGAGTTCGACCGCGCACGGCTGGCCGCGCTCTCGGCCGAGCCGCAACTCGCGAGCCCAAGCGGATGGCATGCAGGCGACGGGCGCCGGCTCACAGCGACCCCTGGCCTGGGAGCCTCCTTGGGAGGCGGATCGTTCGTGCCCGCCCCCGCTTACGACGACGAGCATCCCGAAGAACTGTCCTATCGCCCATTCCCGATTGCACCGCTCTTGACGGCCACGGCTTCGCCCGACGACCCAGTGCTGGCGCGCATGGTCCATCCGACCTGATGCGGGCGCTTGAGCTGCTTGACCAGGCCAACGCATCGCCGCCGCTGCGGCTGCGGCCGGGTCTCGCCAACGGCCCGCCTGTTGTGGGCACAGCAGTTCAAGGGCGAGGCCATCAATCTTTCGGCGCTCTACGACTACGGTTTACCCCCAGCAACACCGGGCTTGGCAAGCGCAAGGTGGTAACGAGCGCGCAGTAGACCCTATTCTGCGGCGTCCATCACTCTGCCGTTCCGGCATCTCTTCGGCCATACCGAGAGCGTGCAGGTAGGTGGCCAAGATCGCCTCTTCCTCCCTGCCGATCGGCCGGACTCTTCTTGCGCAGACTTATAATTTTGCGCATCGCCTTGACGTCGAATCCCAGTGCCTTAGCTTCGGCGTACTTATCGCGGATGTCGCCTGCGAGCGCCTTCTTCCTCCTCCAGCCGCTCAATCTGCTCGATGAGCTGGCGCAGCTGATTTTGCGCGGAGACCCGCAGCGTGACCATGATGCTCCCCCGGTGACGTCGCGAGATGTGCAGCAATGCGGCAGACCGGAACACTCGTCTGACGGGCCTGCAATTGGCGGACGCCAGCTAAGGGGTATATGGCGGCAAGCCGCGGGCTTTAAGGATCCAAAGGTTTTTGCGGATGGACATTGGCGAAGTTTTGCCGACGATCTCGCGGAGGTACACGGCGCTCCGCCGTCCTTGAACTCGCAAATGACGGCAAGCGCGCCCTGGGCGGCGATACCACTGTTGCTAGCCGCGCATCAGCGGCCGCGTCACACCAAGAGCTAAGGTGGGTGCCATGGAACAGAGCATGTTGCCTCGCAAGTTTCACGATCCCGATTGGACCGCCACGCACGAGGCACGCGCCAGCGTCACCCTGAAGCGCCTCGAGACGCTCTGGATCAACACCGGTACGCTTTGCAATATCACTTGCCGCAACTGCTACATCAGAATCAGAATCCGCGCAATGACCGCCTCGTTTACGTGACGGCGGCAGAGGTCGCGGCCTACTTCGAGGAAATCACGCGGCTGCAGCTGGGCACGCGCGAGATCCGGTTTCACGGGCGGCGAGCCGTTCATGAACCCTCAGTTTCTGCCGATGCTCAAAGACGCCCTCATTCGAGGCTTCGAGGCCTTGGTCCTCACCAATGCCATGCAGCCGATGCAGCGCTCGAAGATGAAAGCCGCGTTGCTCTCGCTCAACCAGCGATTTGGCCAACGGTTGCAGATCCGCGTCAGCCTCGACCACTACACCCAGGCCTTGCACGAGGTCGAGCGCGGGCCTCGAAGTTGGGTCAAAACCATCACCGGATTGGACTGGCTCAACGCCAACGGGTTCAGGCTGGCGCTCGCCGGACGCACCCGCTGGCAAGAGGGCGAGAGCGCCGCCCGGGCGGGCTACGCGCGCCTCATCGCCGAACGTGGTTGGCGCATCGATGCGACAAGTCCTTCCGACCTCGTGCTGCTGCCGGAGATGCAAGCCCAACGTGACGTGCCGGAAATCACCAACCGCTGCTGGGCCATTCTCAACAAGAACCCGGCGACATGATGTGTGCGTCGAGCCGCATGGTCGTCAAGCGCAAGGGGATCGGCACAGACCACCGTCGTTCCGTGTACGTTGATACCCTACGATCCCGCCTTCGAGATGGGGGCACGCTGGCGGATGCGGCGCGCGCGGACGGCGGCATGTTTGCGGCCGGCGCCGTCAAGCTCTGCCACCCCTACTGTGCCCAGTTCTGTGTGCTGGGTGGCGGTAGCTGCTCGGTACGCTAGCGCGCGATTGGGCCGCCGACGGCAGGGATTTTGCGCGCCCACCACCGACCTTCACCGCAGCCAGGTGCCGGTGCGGGCCGAACGCGCGTGAGGGCGACGAGGTTGACGCGAGGCGGCCGTGGATGGTGCCGGCATGGGGGTGCTGGTGCTGGGTCCAGCCTCGCTGGTCTCGGTGGCCCAAGATGCCAGCGAGACTGAACCCCCTAGTTGAGACAGGGTGCGGGGTAGCTGTCTCAGCCTAGTTCAAATGGCCATATTGGCCATATAGCTAAACAGCCTATCTGAGTCAGTTGCCGGCGCCAACAGGAGAATCGTTGACCCGATCAGCGCATGCCGGTTGGTACTGCGCTGCGCGGCGCAATATTCGCGGGGGGCGCGGGCAGAAAGGATGCAAAACCGATGCGGGAACGCGGCAGCTGCGAATTCCGGGGTGCGGTGCTGATCGCCGATGATCACGAGGTCTTCCGCATGGGGCTCGCGCAGCTGCTGCGACGCCACCTTAAGGTCAAGATATTCCTGGAAGCGGGCTGCTTTGCCGAGGCGATGGAACATCTGCAAAACAAGGACTTGAGCCTTGCCATTGTCGATTTGCGCATGCCCGGCTTGGCGGGTCCCAAGGGGATTGCGCAAATGCGTCAGCGGCGCCCGGAGGCGCAAATCGTCGTCCTCAGCGCCTCGGACTGCCGCGAGGATATTCTCGGCGCCCTCGCGGCGGGCGTTCACGGCTACATCGTCAAAAGCCAACAAACCGACCAACTGATCGACCGACTACGTTACATCTCTCTCCGGGGAGATCTACGTGCCGCCAATTTTGGCGGAGCGACCGGCCGAGACCGGGCCCGCGCTGGAGACGGGCCGGGTGCAGCCGATGCAGAGCTTGTCGCATCGGCAACGTCAGGTCCTCATGGGCCTTGTCGAGGGCAAGTCCAACAAGGAAATTGCCCAGGCGCTCAACGTTGCAGAAGGCACTGTGAAAATGCATCTGGCCGCCTTGTTCCGGGTTCTGGGGGCAACCAACCGCGCCCACGCGGTCGCGATGGGCAAACAGCTCATCGACTGAAGGCCGGGCCTCAGGACCCGTTGGGCCGCGGCAGCCAAATGGCCAACAGCCGGCCATCGGGCGGTGCTGGCGTCCGCTGCAGCCTATGGCCAAGGCGAAGACACAGGCGCTCCAGCAGCACCAGTCCAATGCCAAGCTCGCAGCTGCTTGCAGCCTGCCCCGGGCGTGGACAGCTCAAAAAAGGCGCTTGTTTCGCTGGCAGGATCGACCGCGGCGGTTGTAAAGCGAACCTCGAAGGCAACCTGGTCGCCGCGGCGGCGGCAACAGGCGGTGATTTCGTCGCCGGAGCCGAACTTGATGGCATTGAGAAGCAGGCTCTGATGGCCGTCGCCAGCAGATGTGGGTTGCTTTGACCAACCCGCGCACGCCACGCACGCGAACGCGACACCCCGCCGCGCCGCAACTTTGCTCGCCTCGCGCAAGGGAACGGCCAGGACGTCGGCGAGCTGGCAATTGCGCTGCGGCGCGCTCCGTATGCCGGCCTCCAGACGCGATAGGACGACCAGAAACTCGAGCATGCCGTAGAGCGCGTTCAACGACGCGCCAATGTGGCGGGCGGCGCGCCGCACGTCCGGTGGTGCCGAGACCCCATCCAGCATCTTGCTCAGGAGCAGGGCGGCTTGTAAGGGCTGGCCGCAGATCGTGGGCCGCGCGTGACCAGAGCTCGGCGATTGAGGCGTCCTCGCCCACCCTGGCGCCGCTGGTCACCCGTTAGCCTTTTCTTGCAAGACCCAAATCTGGCCGAGGGTCTACCCGGCCGCTAACCGTCGGCTGCCCGCGCAGGCTAGCCGTCCGGCTCTAACCTTTCCACCAGATATACAACAAACTTGGCCCTCTTTATCATGAGCAGCCACGGGTGGAAAAGCGCTTGAGGCTCAGCGCGCTCGGCAATAGCGTCGTGGGGCCAAGACCAGCCGGGAGTGGGTCGGGGCCCGGTGAACTTGCGGGGTCACCGGGCCATATCTTGCGGGCCGCGTTGTGTGTGCCGACGAGGCGCCGGCGACCACAGGCGGCCTGGTCGCCCGCCGTTATTCCACGTTTTCTCCAGCATTCTCGGGTGTTTTTGCCCGCGCCTTGGCGCTTGCTGGCGCGTTATCCTACCGGTGTCGGCGCGCCGGGCCGTCGGCAAGACGTTGCACCCGTCGCCCGGGCGCGGGATTGTTTTTATGCAATCGCAATCTCTCTCAATTTGAGCGCCATCAGCTCGACGTCATTGCGCGCGTGACCCCCATGCGATGGCCGGGCACCTATTGAACACCACGGTTCAGGCCGTCGCGCTTGCCGGCTCCATCCCGAGCGCGCAGCTCATCGTTTGGTGCCTTTACTCTTACAGTATCGGTCTCCTTCTCCTTTATCGGCATGTGCGTGGACGCGGCCACGTCCCGCGTAGCTTCGAGCGTGCGGCTCGACGGGCGACAATCTATGCCCTGCTGCTCGCACTACCCTGGGGAAGCATGTCCGCGCTCTATCTTGGAGCGCTGGGACACGACGAAGAGTTGATCTTGGTCGCGCTCGCCGTCGGTATGAGCTGCCAGCGGCACCAGTCCTGCTCTCGGCCCTACCGGCGGCAGGCGTTCGCTTACATGTCGGGGATCTTGATCCCAGGGGCGATTAAGTGCCTCTTGCTCGTCAATCAAAGAGGCTACCTGCTGCTGGGCGTGTTGGCCGTCAGCTACTGGTGGTTCCTGGCTGCTCTCATCACCAAGGTGACGCGGGAGATCAGGGAACGCAAACAAGCCGATGTCGCGCTCAACGAGAGTGAGGCTGAGCTGCAGGAGGCGCTAACGGCCGGCCACGTGGTCGCGTTCACGTGGGATCCCAAGACCGGCCTGTCGCGACGCAGCCAGAATGCGCCACAGATCCTGGGGCTTGAGTCTCAGGTAGGCGTTGAGCACTCCAACGACTTTCTGGCGCGCGTGCATCGGCGAGGACCGCGGCTACTTGGCGGGGCAGATTGCGGCACTCTCACCTGAGAACCCCACCTATTTGGCCTCTTTCCGTTTCGTTCGCCCCGACGGCCAGGAAGTATGGCTGGAGGAGACCGGCAAAGCAGAGTTCGACGCGCAGCGCCGGTATATTCGGCTCAAGGGTCTGACGCGGGATATCACGGAGCGCAAGCGCGCAGAGGAACGCCAGCGCCTGTTGATCCGAGAGCTCGACCATCGCGTCAAGAATGCCCTGGCCTCCGTCGCAACCGTCGCCCAGCGCACCCGGGAAGGCAGCGGTTCCATGGATGAGTTTTTGCAATTATTCGATGGGCGCATTCAATCCATGGCGAATGCGCACGCCTTGCTTAGTCGCAACCATTGGCACGGCGTAAGTCTCGCCGACGTGGTGCAAAGCGAGTTGGCACCCTACGTCGGCGCAGGCAGCGTGGTTGTCGGGGACCCGAAGTCATGCTTACTGCCGAGGCTACCCAACCGATCGCCATCGTACTGCACGAGCTGGTGACGAATGCCTCCAAGTATGGCGCTCTCACCGCGTCCGCAAGGTCGCATCACGGTGCGTTGGGACTTGCCCCACGAGCATGCGCAGGCCGGTCTGGAGCTGGAATGGATCGAAACCGGCGGCCCGCCCTGCCGCAGTCCGAGCCAGCCAGGCTATGGCACCCGCGCCATCAGGAGCCTAATTCCCTACGAACTTGGGGGTACCGTGGACCTGGCCTTCGCCGCCGACGGCGTGCGCTGCAGAAATTGAGCTGCCATCCAAGTGCATCGGCAAAGACGCACCGCCGGTCGGACGCTGCTAGGGAGTTGAATGCGCTGGTTTATCCGGCGCAAGGTTGTCCAGCAGGGCCGTCGCCGTGAATGGCTTGTGCAAAATGGCGGCGAACTGGCCCAGCGATCGCGGCAGGTCCGCGTAGCCCGAAATGACCAACACCTGGATGCCGCGGGCGTGGAGCCAATCCATGAGCGCGTAGGCCATCTCGCCCTTGAGATTGACGTCAACGATCGCGAGCCTTGGCGCGTTTGCGGCCGCCAAGCGTCTTGCGCCTCCTTGACGGTGGCCACGGGGCCCGAGACGACCATCCCCGTCTTTTCCAAGAGAAGCTTCAAGGCGTCGGCGACCTGCCAACTGTCCTCAACAAGGAGCACGTGCACCCCCTGTAGCCCGGATGCGACCGCGCCGCGTGCGACCTCGCGCTCGGTCAGAGGCATCCTAGTCTCCCGTAATACCCATGCCCATTGCAATGCCGAGTGTAGGGCACCACGCGCCGCTTGCCCACATTTTGGCGCTGCCGGTCGCCTCTAATCGCACGGCGCAAGCTAAGGCTTTGCCTTCCCGGGCATGACCGCAAGGCTGGTGGGCTTGTGTCTCCCCACAGTGGGGATCGGACAACGCCGGCGCGGCACCACTTGAAGCCGAGCAGACGACGAGAAGCACAAGTCCCACGCGTCGGCGCAGCGAGATGCTTGAGCCTGTTTGCGAAGCTCGGGCGCAGATCCAAGGGACCAAATCTGGGAGGAACCATGCGCAGTATTCGCCGGGACCTTGCGCTAATTGCGCGCTTGGCGCTGCCCTACTTCCGCTCCCAAGAGCGTTGGGTAGGCCTGGGTTTGCTTTGCCGCCATCCTGGCCATCGAACTGAGCCAGGTCGGCATTGCCGTGCTCCTTAACGCTTGGAACGCACGCTTCTACGATGCCCTGCAGCAGAAGAACACCGCCGTCTTCGGTCGGGAGCTGCTGATCTTTTTGCGCTCGCGGGGTCCTTCATCTTGCTCGCCGTCTACCAGCTCTACCTCAGCCAGGGCCTGCGAAATTCGCTGGCGGCAATGGATGACGAATAGGTTCCTGCAGTCGTGGCTCAAGGGGTCAACGCCCTATCGCATGCAACTTTCGGCCAACGGCATCGACAATCCCGACCAGCGCATTTCCGAAGACGTTAAGCAGTTCGTGTCATACACCTTGTCGCTCGGCACCGGGCTCATCGGTGCCGTGGTGACGCCTCGCCTCCTTCGTCTGGATCCTGTGGGGCTCTCCGATGCTGCGCCCCTCACGCTATTTGGGCATGTGCTGGCGCTTCCCGGCTATATGGTTTGGTTGGCTTTCGCCTTATGCGGTCGCCGGCACTTATGTCGTGCATTGGATTGGCAAGCCGTTGGTCGGCCCTCGATATCGAGCAGCAGCGCCGCGAGGCCGACCTGCGCGCAAATCTTTTGCGTGTGCACGAGAACGCCGAACAGATTGCCCTCCTCAAAGGCGAGCCTGCCGAACGCCATAGGCTAATGGGGCGCTTCACCCTGGTTAAGGAAAATTGGACGGCGATCATGGGGCGCCAAAAGCGGCTCACCTTCTTTACGGCGGGCTACAGCCAACTGCAGGTGGTCGTGCCGATCTTGGCTGCTGGGCCGGCATACTTTGCCGGCGCGATCGGGCTTGGCGGCCTGATGCAAACGGCGTCCGCCTTCGGGCGCGTGGAAGGCGCACTCTCCTATTTCGTCAAGGGTTATCCGCAACTTGCCGAATGAAATCGGTGCTGACGCGGCTCGACACCTTCGAGCAAGAGATCGCCGATAACGGCAGCAGCCGTGCGCGACTTGAGGTCGTCGAGGCGGCGGCGCAATGTGCAATAAGATGCCCCACCCTCGCCTTGGAGAGACCGGATGGCTCGCCCCTCATAGCCATCGAAAACCTCGAGTTGGTGACCGGCGAAATGAGCTTGGTGACCGGCCGCTCGGGTATGGGCAAATCCACACTCCTGCGCGCACTTGCCGGCATTTGGCCCCATGCCGGAGGTCGGATCGAAATCCCCTGCGGCGCTCGTCTTATGGTCTTGCCCCAGCGCCCCTACTTCGCCACAAGGCTCGCTGCGCGAGGCGATCATTTACCCTCATGCTGCCGCGACCAGCACTGATGCGCGTATCATTGACTTACTGAAGCGCATTGGCCTCGCCCAACTCGCCCATCGCCTTGATGAGGAGGCGCACTGGCAACAACGGCTCTCGCTCGGAGAGCAACAACGCCTCACGCTCGTGCGCGCCATTCTCATGGCACCCGATTGGCTGTTTCTCGATGAGGCAACGGCGTCGCTCGACGAACCCGGCGAGCGCATGGTGTATGGACTTCTGCGCGAGGAGTTGCCGCGCGCCAGCATCGTCTCGATCGGGCACAGATCGACCTTGAAGGCGCTGCATGGCCGCAACATCGACATGGAACATGGTACTGGTTGGGCGAGCTACCGTCATGGCGGCGCAAGGCCGCTTGAGGGACGAGGCTGAGGCGCATCGGCCTCCGTGGCAGGGGTGGCCCGCCTGGCCAAGGAGCGCTTGTCGGAGCTGACGCGTCCCCTGCCCAAGCCGCTCGGATGCATGGCCCGCCCTGCGCCAACGACGAGGCCGCCGGCGCTGCGCGACGCCGGCTACGACTAGGGCGCGTTCTTCTTGTCCCGCGTCGCCTTCAACAGCTTGCCCGCCATTCGCCCGAGCTGATAGCCGATGCCGGCGACGGCCTCCCCGCGCGTGCCGATCCTGACCACGAGATCGGATTTTTCGCCTTTCAATTCGAAGAGCTGCTGCGCCGACATCGTTTTGGCGGCGCCTTCCAACACCACACCGAACACTTGCACGCCGGCCTTGTTTACGCGAAGCACGAGATCATCATCCAACAGGGTATAGGCGATTTCCAGGTCGGTACCCGCGTGAGCACTCGGTGTCCGGGTATTGGTTCGCCCCGGCCATCGAGGATGGTGTCGGACATTGCAGTCACTCCGGTGTGAGCCAAGCGAAAACGACCGTCGCTGCCACAGAAAATGCCTTGCCCGGGCGAGTGCGCCCGTCAGCCCCGCGTGTCGAGGCTCAATTGTACACCCTTATACCCTTTAAACCCGCCGGTCCCACCGGACCAGTGAACAAAGGCAAGTTCCTTGCCGTTGCTTGCGCGCGCGAAAGAGGACGCCGCCGCAAGCTCCTGCCGCGATACTTTGCCGATCTAGCGGCGTCCAAATAGGCGCGCGAACAAGCCGGTTTGAGGCTTGGTCCGTCGCAGGTTGCCGTTCTGGTCCTGAACCACGAGTTCGGCGCGCCGCTTGTGAGCGATCATGCGCCCCACGCGTTCTGCCTCGCTGCTTGAGCCGTAGTGTCCAAACTCGCGTCCGCCGTCCTCGTGCACGATCCAGTCGTCAACTGCTTTAGGCTGCACGCGAATTGTCGTTTTCGCCATCTGCCCAGGCTCCTCAAACGCCATCACCGACATCCGCTTGGCAAGCTCTGTTACGACCACAATGGTTCGACAGTTTGACCAGCTGGGCCATGGCGCGGGTATTCTTGCCCTCGGCGCCAGGCAAGCGATGGGGGTTAGGCGCGAAGGCTTGGAGTCGACTGGTCCGCCCCGCAAACGCAGGTTCCTAAAACTCGGACGGCAGGGTTGTCCTGCCACGGCCGCCAGCTTACATCCAGCCCATGTGTGGACGCATTACGCAGAAATCCAATCCCAACGTCCTTGGGCTCAAGATCGCCACGCTGGTCGATCCCTCTATGCTGACAACACGCCGCCGCGCTACAACGGAGCGCCAGGCCAAGAGCACTGGGTGATCCGCCAAGACGTCAAAACGGCGCGCGTAGCCTGGACCGACTGTGGTGGGGTCTCATACCCTACTGGTGCAAAGGACGACAGCCGCGCACGCAAACCGATCAACGCTAAGTCGGAGACCATCGCCACGCTGGTGACGTTTCGCGACGCCTTCCGACGCCGCCGGTGTTTGCTTCCGATCGACAACTTCTTCGAATGGAAAGCGGTTAGGGGCGCCGCGGCCAAGCAGCCCTATGCCATTGGCATGCGAAGCGGCGAGCCATTCGCCTTGGCGGCCATCTGGGAAAGTTGGAAACGACCGGGGACGTCGGACTGGGTGCGAAGCTTCGCCGTCGTAACGTGCCCTGCCAATGACCTATTGGCCGAAATCCACGACCGCATGCCGGTTATCATACCCGCCGAGGCCTACGATCACTGGCTCGCGGACCTGGACCCCGACCCACGCGGGTTGCTGGCGCCCTACCCGTCTGCGCCGATGCTCATGTGGCCCATCACGACGCGAGTGAACAAGCCCGCCAATGACGATGCAGAAATCCTTCGCGCCATCCCGCGCGAGGATGGCGAGCCGCGCCTGCTCTAAACGCGAGAGGGGCGGGTCGCGACTTGCGTCGGCGCACGCCCGTAGAGTTGCGCCGCAATGGAGCTTCAAACCTCATCGATTGCGCGCCTCCCACCAGCATAAGCCGACGCGGCAAAAGCCGACGCAACACCTGGGGTGTGCTGACGTGTGCGCAAGAGCAACTCTAAGGCGAGGGTGGTGGCGGCGCGCCCTCGCACCGCGCGCGCATGGGCACTTGCCCGCGACGGCGTTTGGGTAACGGCTTGTTGAAGCGATTTGACGATAAAATACAGTGCTCTAGTGGCTCGTTTTCATACAATTTACAACATCGGGGCGTTCCATGACGCTCCCGGGTGGGCTCGGGGCCGCGTGCAGACTGCACCTATAAGGAGGGTCGGTCGATGGTCCGAAAAATCTGGTACAGGCACCTGGCAATAGCCGATCGGCTCATTGTCGAGGCCCGAGACTGCATCGACAATCAGAGGCAGCACTTGGCAGTACTCGAACAGGATGGCGAGGACACGAGCAGGGCCACCGCGCTGTTGAACCTGCTCGAGGAGACGCTGCATTTGATGCACTGTCACCGCGCGACCATCCTTGAGAAGGTTGCGGCCTACAAAAATTTGGAGTTGAGCAAAAGCACGGACGAGCGTGGCGATGACCTTGAGGAACGGTCCAATCCTCGCTCACCGAGTTGAGGTCCAAGCGCGCGTGCCGCCGCGGGTGCGAGGTTCCACCAGGCTCGCCCTAGTGACCGTTCAGCGATAGGCCCGAACCCCGCAGTGGGGAGCGCATGGCCTGACGCGAAGAAGCGGCCGGGGCACAGATCTTCGCTAAAAACATCCGGACAAACCCTGATCGCGGGCGTGGGTCGCCCCTAGTTGTGCCGACGCTGCGCCAGCCCGTATGTTTTTCATTGGCAGGTGTGGGCCCGCAGCGTCCCCACAGCGTCCTAGAGGTTCTGGCGTGCACGATCCTGAAACATCCGTTGTCTTGATTGAGCGCGAAGCGGGGCACGCCTCTACGACCGAGATTTGCGACGCTACATCACGGTCGATGATTTGCATGCTTGGCAACTGATGTCCGTGCCCTTCATTGTTCGCGATGCCGAAAGCGGCGAGGATGTCACGGCGGCCATAATGCTTGAGCCGGCGAGACTTCACTGACGGTTCCGGCGAAGGTGGTGCCTTGCGGCCGCGTCTGTGCGCAGAGCGCGCCAATCCCACTGTGACCAATGCAGGCGTCGACCAGAAGCTCCGGAGCCGGCTTGACATCCTGGGCAAATAGGCGCGCAGCGCCGTGCCGCAGGTCTCAGCATCGATCGCGAGTAGACAACGGCTGCAGCTGTGACCATGCGAATACAGCAACGGCAAAACCGTATAAAAATCAAAACAGTGCGGCATTGACCACGGCGAGATCGACTACCGTGCGCCCCACTTGCTTGCTGTGGATCCTCTTTTGGGACATTTCAGCATGCGCGCACGACATCTAGCTCACGGAATTTTGCTGACCGGCGCGCTGCTCGTTGCCCTCAAGAGTGAAGGGCAAGCGGCCGAGTAGGCCTTTTCGAGCTTATGGCCTTGGCAGCGTCGCCTTTGCCGCGGGCCTGATCCCACCGCCCGGCATCTACGTGACGACAGCAGTGGGCGTCTACCATGCCGACATCGGCAAACCCGTTCGGTTCGGCGGGGTCACCATCAACGCCGGCACGGAGTTCGAGGGCTTCTCCAACGGGTGGAATGTCCTCTACATCCCCCAGCGCAAACTGTTCACAAATTGGAGGCCAGCAGCCTGCCGCAATTAGGAAGGGTCGCCGGCTTGGCGGCAAACCTCGCCTCGTTCGGCAAGGCATCGGTCACAGCTCGCAGGCCGGTTGCTGCCATTTCCTGGGCTAAGCGGATCAAAGCCGGCTGCTCCATCCCGGGTTTGGCCAAGCAGGGAGCCTCGGCACCCCCACAGCACCCCAGGCGCGCGCGGACCGCTGCTGGCGCCATTTACCTCTCTTGGATTTAACGGTTTTCGCCGATGCCAACAGGATGCATCAATCTCCTGAACTTGCATCGGCCGACCGGGGATGCACTGACAAGAACAGGCAACATCCGTAATGCGTATTCTGATTGCAGATGACCACGAAGTCGTTCGCTCGGGTTTGCGGAGGATCTTGGCGTCGCAAGCGAACTGGGAAGTTGTCGCCGAAGCCGCGGACGGCAAAGAGGCGATTACCAAGGCGACGGAGAGCAAACCCGATATTGCGGTGCTCGATTATTCCTTGCCGCGCATCAACGGCATGGAAGTGACACGGCAGATTCGGGCGCGCTGCGCCCAAGACCGAGGTCCTGATCTTTACCATGCACGACAGCGAGGCGCTGATCCAGGAGCTGCTGAAGGCGGGAGCGCGAGGTTATTTGCTGAAGTCAGACGCATCGCGGCATCTGATAGCGGCAATCGAGTCCCTCGCTGTGCACAAGCCTTTCTTTACGGCCAAGGTCTCGGAACAGCTGCTCGATACGTATCTGGCACAGCCCGAGCGAGAGGGATCGGCTCTGACCAGCCGGGAGCGTGGAGTTGTGCAGCTGATCGCCGAGGGTCACACCAACAAACAGATCGCCAATCTGCTCAACATCAGTCTCAAGACGGTGGAGACCCATCGGAGTGCGATCATGCGCAAGTTGGCGCTATCTTCGAGCGCTTCTCTCGTGCGCTATGCGATCCGCACTCGACTGGTCGAAGCCTAGGTGAGCCGCGCCGCTTCTGGCGCTGCGTGAGCACGATCGACCCGGTCCACGCCCGTCTGTCGCCCGCTTCGCACCCATTCGGCGGGCACACTTAGCCGACATCTGACGCCTTCCGAGGTGAACACCAAATCGGCCGTACCAGCCAGCTCATAGGGAACGAGGTCGGTAATAACGCTCGAGCCATAGTTGGCTTTGCGCCGAGCGTCCACCGGCGGTCCGCCGATTTCCTTCCAATCGATGGTCAGCGGCTCGGCGGCGTGGCCGTTGGTTGGCCTGGGCCACTGCCAGCGAACCAAGACAAGGCCCTGGCGCCTGGAAAGCGCCCCATATTTTGCGGCATTGGTCGTCAGTTCGTGAACGACCATCGCTATCGTCTGGCCAGCCTCCGCGCTCAAAAGCACATCCGGCCCCTTGATGTCAGTGTTGCTCTTTGTGGCATAGGGCGCAAGCTCGCGCCGCAGCAATTGCGCCAAGGGTATGCGCTTGCCAGCGATGCCCGCTCAACAGTTCGTGCGTCAAGGCCATCGACCGAATGCGGCCATCGAGCGCTGCCACGAATTGTTGCATTGAGCTGCTTGCGTCCATCGTGTGGGCCGCCACCGCGCTGATGGTCGACAGCAGATTCTTCACACGATGATCGAGTTCGGCCACCAATATGCGCTGACGATCCTCAGTCCGCTTGCGCTCGGTAACGTCAATGTTGACACCGACCACCCGCTGCGGATTTCCGTGTCTATTATACAAAATGAGACTGCGTGGACTCGATCCACCGCAGCGTGCCGTCCGAATGCACGATGCGATACTCGATGTCGTATTCGCTAATACGTTTGCGGAAGGCCTCGCGTCGACGCTCGGCGACCCTATCGCGGTCTTCAGGATGCGCTCTCGAACGCCATTCGCTTCGCGTAGTCTCCACCGTTCCTTCCGGCAAACCATGGAGCGCAGCGTAACCCTCGGAAACGTGCATTACATCCGTCTCAATGCCATAGGAATAGCTGCCGACCAGGGCCGCCTTTCCCGCCAGGGAGAGCTGCATGTTTCGCTCCGCCAGGTCATCTTCTGCTCTTTTTCGGTCGGAGATATTTCGCGTCAGGCCCTTGATACGCAGTAGCTCTCCGCGGTCGTCAAACTCTGCCTTTGCCGTCTCCTCCAGCCAAACTTGGCGGCCGCTCGGACAACAGAAGCGGAAATTGAAGGTATAGGAAGGATCGCCAGGCTTGAGCCCGCGGATGGCCGCCCGGAAGCCCTCACGATCGTCGAAGGTGAACCCGCGTGAAGAATTGAGAGACGCTCGCCCCGCTCTCATCAATTATGAGAGCGGCATTGTGGCTGCGGCGTGAAACGTGCGTGCGCGCGTCCCACTCGAAGGCCATCACCTGGCCGGCGCAGCCAATGTCGTCTGCCAACCGACCCTCGCTTTCCTTGAGTACGGCCTCCGTCTTTTTTGCGTTCCGTGAGATCAATGTTGGCGCCGACCATACGCCGCGCAACGCCGTTGCGATCATAGTAAATGCGGCTGCGCGACTCGATCCATCGCGCCTCGGTGTCGCCGCCGAAGGATGCGATACTCAGGTAGTGCTCGCTGCGATCCCTCGGCTATGGCGTCCTGCAGATGCACGTCAGAGTCGGGGCAAGTCATCCGGATGTACGCGAGCCGCCATTCGGCGCGTGAGGTCTCAATGTTCCCTCAGGACAAACCATGAATGGTGGCATAGCCCGCCGACACTTGCATTTCCCCGACTCCAAGTCGTAGGAAAAGAAGTTCCGACCAGAGCCACGACCTTTCCTGCGAGGGCGAGCTGGGTGTTGCGTTCCGCCAGCGTCTTTTCCGCCAGCTTTACGCTCACTGATATCGACAAGCATGTTGACGCCGCCGATCAATGCGCCCGACGTATCGAAGAGCGGTGTCGGAAACGGAATGAGCGGAACACGCGTGCCGTCGGGGCGTTCCGCAATAGCCTCTGCACCGCGGATGGGTTTCTTGTGTCGCAAGGCCATCGCCATCGGACACTCGTCGTGCGGCAACGGCCTACCGTCAGGGGCGATAAAGCTTCCAGGAGCCACAGTACCTACTGGTGCCGGGCTCGGGGTTGAGGCCCCAGAGGGCCACGGCGGCGGCGTTGCAATAGGTGACATACCCCGCAGGATCGGTCATATAGATTGCGACCGGCAGCGCCTCCAGCAGACCGCGAATTTCTCGCTCGCTCTTTTCCAGCTTATCTGCGGCCTGTTTCCGCGCGGTGATATCACGGGTGATCCCGAGCCAGCGCACCGGTTGACCCGTGGGGCCAACCACAATCGTACCCTCGACCGCAACCCAGCGTTCCCGCCCCGCCTCAGTGCCATCGAGCGTGGGGAAGAGACGGTATTCGACCTTGCAACTGCTGCCCGCGCGCATCGACGCCGCAAAAGCGGCGTCGAGCTTCGGCTAGGTCGTCGGGATGGATGAAGCGGCGCGCCTCCGCCAGCGTTTGGGGCAGGTCGTTCAGACAGTAGCCGTGAATGCGCCTGTCGCGCGGGTCGCTTTCGAAGCGACCCGTCTTGGCGCTCAATACTCCACACCCCGAGTTCGGCACCCTCGAGAGCCAGCTGCAAGCGATCGTTGCTATCCTTCAGTGTCGCCTCATTGTGCCGTCTTTCGGCGAACAGAGCGGCGAGTACGAGCGTACACGTTGATAGGGCCAGCAGCGTCGCTCGCGCCGCATAGGCACGATCGTGCAGGCTCGGCAGTTCACCCAAGTCACCCATGCCAAAGGTGGCCGTCCAGACCACGGAAAAACCCAAAATAAGCACGGCGGCAGCCGTGAAGACCGGGCGGCAGTGGGCGGCCAGCAATACGGGCAACAAGAGCCCGAGCGGAAGGACGGTGTACCAGTAGTGTGCAGGGCAACCAAGCGCGAGCGCGCTGACAAGCGCGAGCCCTATAAGTGTCAGCGTACCTTCTCCCAACTCCCACTTCTCTGGTGGTTTGTGCCGCAGACCTTGCAAGCCGATCAGCAATGGCGCCACCATAATGATACCTAGGGCGTCGGAAGCGACCCAACTCAGCCAAACACTCAACGGCACGGCGTCGGACTTGTGAAATGCGATAAAGCCGACCATTGCCACCGTTGCCGAGATGGCAGGCCCGATGGCAGCAGCCGCATGAAAAACCAAGCACGTTGCGCAGGCTTTCGAGCCTGAAATCATCACCAAAGTGGTGTTTGATCAGGCGCGCGACCAGCAATGGTTCTGCAGCGTTGCAGAGGCCGAAGACGGTGGCGGCTGCGAGATTGCGATCGCTCAACAAGCTGGCCAAGACACTGGCACCGGCGACGCCAGCGGCTACCGGCACTTGCACCCGGGGACCCAATGCGATGAGGGTTCCCGCCGCGATGCCCGCCGCCGGCCCAGAACACAGCCACGCCATCGGGCTTGGTTAACGGGGCCAGACTCGAGCCGAGCGGCGAGAAGGTAGGTGCCCGCAACCGCAATCGCCAGTCCCGCCTGGGTCATCCACGAGGGTGCACCGGGTGCCGCACTGGGGATCTGCCGCCGCAGCTTCTGCATTGCACCGCTCCTCAACCCACGCATTCAATGGCCAGCCGTTACCGATTGGCTATAAACGCGCATCGGCGGCTGAGATCCCTGCAGCATCGGTAGGCATTCGCCGCCTGGTGTGGACATCAGGAGTTGTACTGATATTGCCGGGTGGAAAACCCTGGGTATTCTCCCTCGTCAGTGGGCAAACCGAGGTCGCGCGGCGCGCGAGGACGCCAGCGCACCGGTCGCGAGGCCCGTGGGGGTGCATGAGCAGGAGCGAGGCGCGTGTGGGGCAGGCGCGGCTTATGGTTTGGTCGCGGCACGTTCCGATGCGCTGAGCACCTCACGGGTGTGCTCGCCGAGCGCGGGCGCTCGCCCTCCCACCGAGGTCGCCGACGCCGACGATGCGGAAGGGCGGGTTCAGGGCCTTGAATGACCCTGCCGCATCGGCAACCTCCCCAAAGGCGCCGCGGTGCTGAAGCTGTGGATCGGCCATAGCCTCGCGCACGCTGCGGTAGGCGGCGGCCGGAACGGAATTGCGCGCAAGCACGCGCAGGCATTCCGCACTGAAAAAGGCCCTCGACCAGGCCTCGAATTCATCCATGAGCACGCCCCAGTTGGCGCGTCGGTCGAGGTATTTAGCAAACCGAGCATCCGTAATCCAATCCCCGCGCTCCGCCGCCGCGGCCATGCCGCAGAAGGTGCGCTCGCTGGCGACGGCCATGCAGATGTAACCGTCGGCGGTCGCCACCGGTCCGAATATCGGTCGCGAGGGAAGCGGGGGCACTTCGAATTGAGCGGTCTGCAGTTCGCCGAGCGTAAGAGACAACATGCTCTCCAGCATGGAGATATCAAGCCGTTGACCTGCCCCCGTCGCCGAGCGCTGATGGAGGGCGGCACCGATCGCGCCGCCAGGGCATAGGTGCCGGCCAGGACGTCGGCGACATAAACGCCGCAATAATCTGGGCGCTGCCGTCCCGGCTGATAGGCCATGTTGGCGAGATCGAAACCCGAACTTGCGTGAATGACCGGCGCGTAGGCCGGTATGTCAGCGGCCGGACCGGTTTGGCCATAGCTGAAATCGAGCAGTAGATGAGGCGCCGATTGGCCTTGCTTAGGACGGCGTAATCGAGACCGAGCCGCCGCATGACCCCCGGGCGATAATTCTCGACGAGAATGTCGGCGTCCGCTGCAAGCTGATCGCGCGGCCGCCACCGCGGCTTCGTTTTTGAGGTCAAGCACCACGCTTTTCTTGCCGGCATTGAGTTGGCCGAAGTAGCTGCTCGCACCATTGCGCAGCGGTGGCCGCGAGCGCATCATGTCGCCTTCGGGCGCCTCGATCTTGATCACGTCAGCCCCGAGGTCGGCGAGCAAACGGGTGCAATGCGGACCGGCAATGGTGGTCGTAAAATCGAGGACGCGCAGGCCCGAAAACGCTCTCAGCATCTCGTTTCCTCCACACATGCCGTATCGGTCTAAGCCTTCGTTGTTGAGGAGGATCGCGCGCGGCGCGCTCATTCAAGGGCAAGGCGCCAACCGGTGGGACCAGGTCGCCAAGGCCAACGCCGACCCCGGCGCACCAGGGGCGCCCGCGCGCGGCCCCTGCGCCAAACGAGAGCCGATCCCGTCGGAGGGCTAACCTGCGCGCCAATCTTCACGGTTTTGCCGCGAGGCCTGACCGCGACCGGGTTGCCTTTTCCTCGCGGAGACCGATCGACCAGCGGTGAGCGCCGAGCAACGTAGACGCTGTGGAGGCGCTCCAGTCTACCTTCCGCAGGGAGCGTGGCCCACGGCCGCAGCTTTGGGGCGGCCGGTTCCATGTGCGCAGCCCCCAAGGTCAGAATCGGCCAACGCACAGAGTGCCTTAGCAACCCAAAGAATGGGGGACGTTATGAGGTTGACGTTTAAACTTCACGACATCGCCGCGGCTTTGTCGAGCTCTGCTTGGAGACATGGCGGCAAGACATTCATGGTAGTGCCCCAATCATCTCGCCGCATTTGACGACCGCCAACGAAATCAGGCAAAGCTGCGCAAGTTTTCGCGCGCAGATCAACAGGGTAGAACGGGAAGCGATCGCGGCCCTCGTTGCCAAAAAGAACACACCCCTGATGACCCCGGCGCACGATTGTCACAACAGGCAAAATAAGTCCGTGCGCTAAACAGGCACCTTTGCGCCGGTTTGCCCCGGCTAATCTGCACTTTTGCCGATCCCGGCCGACAGCCCGCCACCCAGATGTCCAGCCAGGCAATGCGCTGCACGGCGGCGTCGCCATCCTTGCCACAGCAGGGAGCTCGCCTGACACATTGCGGGAGTACCGCGCGCAGCATCGGTTCAGTTGATCTGCTCAGCCGTCGCTGGGATCAATGCGACTGGCGTGCAACTTCCGAACTACCCTGGGGCGGACGGGCTTTGACTGAGCTCTAGCCTGGCGCCGTGCCGCCCTTTCGCTTTCAGTTCGTTGCCATTCCATCGCAGAGGGGCCGGCTCGGCTGGACGAGGAGGCGTTCGTTTTCGCCGACGCCAGGGTTACGGTGTCAGTCTGCAACAGCCCAGACGAGATGCCGACATCGAGGTCCCTTTTTCGTGCTCTGCCTTCTCCGACACCAGAAGGTCTCTCACCCCACCCGGCAAGCTCTGGCGCGCGCGCGCGCAGTGTTGCGCCACGATCGCCATCGAAACAGGTGCGATGGTCATTACTGCGAAATCTCGGAGTTCGGCTGGTTTCATTCCAACGCGCGGTGATACGGACGACTTCTGGCGAACCCCTAAAGATTGCTGCCGGCCTGGAAATGTTCGACAGGGTGGCGCTGGCGGCCGAACGGGCCACAGAAAGCTTTCGAGTACATGCTGGTTCCCGTCGGTCACCGGTGTTGGGACGCCTGGATGACCGGCGCCATGATGACCCGCAGAGGCAACGAAGATGCGGCATGCTTGTGGCCGCACGGCCTGCAGCTATATCAACCCGGTGCTGCCTCGCCAAGATGGTCAGCACGTCTGGATCAACACGGATTTGAGGGGCGCATCTCCATCAGCCTCATCGCCGGCCCAAGCGAGACTGAGAAATATCGCTGAAGGCGAAAAAAAATCCACGGGAGCAAGGTGATAGCACGCTACGCAGTGATCTATGGATGAAGAGGTGTCGATCTTGAAGGCGTTGTGGACTGCGGCAAACAGCGCCAACCGACTGGCATGGCCGATACTACACGCTGAAGAAGGCCGAGCTGGTGCCCAAGCCCCTATCAAAAGCCCTACCCACGGCTTCAGATGTCAGGTGGAGGCTCGCGGCGCGGCCGGCGGAGCTCATCCGCCAAACATTCCGACGATGCATCTGTTTTGGGGCGATGCTCACCGAGCAAATCGCCAGCAACATTAAGGCGTTGCGCCAGTTGGCAGGCAAACAACGGCCGCGAGCGCGATCTGGGCTTCGGCATGCGCTTGCAGATCGTCTGCCGCGAGAACGAGGAAGGATGCTTGGGGAGGCCGCCGATGCCTTGGTCCGCAACGTGACGGCCAGAGCGCACCGACTTCAGCTCAGGACCTACTACGCGCAGTCGATTGCCAATCAGCGTGCAAGAACTGGCCCGTACCATGGGCGATCTGATTGCACCAGAACCTCTGGACCGGCCTTACCAAAGCACGGCCGGGAGCCGCGCATCTGCATTGTCGGCAATCCCGAACAATGCGCCGACGATGTTTACGCAGCAGGTACACTAGAACATCGGCTGCCACACTCGTTCTGCTTGTCGGGCTATTTGCACGATGTGCGGGAGGCAGACCGGTTCCACCGACTTCGTTCGGCCGATCCTCCAAGATATCGCAATCGCGGCACGCTGCTCGCGGCGGCCTGAACGGCTGGCTGGAAGATCGAACCCTTGTCGAGGTCGGTCGGGCAACTGGTGCGATCTGATCGTCGTAAGGAGCAAGGAGGCGGATGTCGCTTTGCCGCTGCTCCTTGCCATGATCTCCAGCCGTGGCGGGTCCACCTCCCGGCTTGACCCACTGGAGCCGCTAGGGGCAGGGCGCGCGTGAGCCAAGGGCCAAGTAGACGCCCCCAGAGACGAGGATGCCGACGAGCCAGCTCAAATCCGCCCTGCCAGCATAGCCCGGTGGCGATCGGCCCCTGCAATGCGGGAACGAGACCGTTCTGCACCGTCCAGCCCGCGACTAGGCCGGCGATGAAGGCGATGATACCGGCCCAGTTGATGTCGCCGTGACACTCGGCCTGGGCGCCCGGTAGAGCTCCGCATCGTCCACCTGACCGCGTCGTTTGATGTAGAAAGTCGGCCAGACGACGCCCGCAAACGGGCTCATCCACAGCAGTAGGCCGATCATCCAGTTATCGAACGCCTTGGCGAAAGAGGGCTCGAACACGAAGTAGATAGCGACCAGATAGCTCGCGATACCCACGATCAGCGCGATGGCGGTGCGCGAAAGGTGGACGCCCATGCTAAGGGCCGCTAGCGCCGCCGAATATACGTTGAGGATATTGGTCGCGATCGGGCCGTGCAGCACCATGAGAGCACCAGCACGCTGGTGATACCGCCGAAGACGGCGCTAACCATCTTGGCGGGATCCGTATCGAGGGTCACGCTTGCCAAAGTGGCGCCGAGGATCGCCAGCCACACGGTCGGGACAAACATGCCAACGTAGCTGTACCAGAAGACCGCCTTGGAGGAGACGGTGCGCGGCACAAAACGGGAATAGTCCGATGCCCAGGTGACCCAGGAAATCCCCCAACCGACGCCAATGGCCGTCATCAGCAGCGTCAACATCGCCAGGGTGCGCCCGGGGCAAGCGTGCTGGTGAGACCCCAGTTGACCACTCCCGGCTGGCTCCATGCCAGACGCTCATCAGCGCCATGATGGCGACGGTTACCGGCACCGTGTATTTCCCAAAAGTGCGCGGATCGCGTAAAAGCCGTAGACCACCGATCAGCATCTGCAGCACCACCAGCGACGGTGATCACCGCCATGTTCGTCACGACGTTGTCGGGAATTCCGAACTGACTGAGAATTGCCACCGCGATCTTGACGGGGAAGTAGGTGTTCACGCCCGATCCAACCGAGCGTGGTGAGAAACATCAATGCGCTCGGCAACATGAGCTGCCGCGTCGCCCGAAGGCAGAGCGGCACAGCACCAATTTGGTTGACCCCTGTCTTGTGCCCCATCTCACCAAGCAAAAGGCGGCGAAAATCGTGCAGCCGATGATGTTACCCAGGAGCGATGACCGCAATGGTCTCCCAAAGCCCCAACTTTAAGAACGATGCCGAGCGCGCCGGAAGCGCCCAGTTTACCGGCACGCGATATTCGCGCCAGCCCAGATCCACGACTTTGCTGTGGCCCGGGAAGTCAGAATCGCGATCGGCGTCAGGAATCGGCTCCACACTCTGCGGACGTCGGCTCTCAATTCGCTGTTTGCGGGGTGTCGCCGCGATTTCCCCCTGGGTCTAATGCGACCAGTGCGGGGCGGGGGAATCTCATCGGCGCATTTTGGGGTGTGGCTAGCGGGTCGTGCGTGTAGATCGGCCCCGGTGCCCGGGCACTAGCGCAAAGACGACATAGTCTGCACGCAATGGCACAAAGGCGCAAGCGCTTCCGGTTAAGACCGGCACCAAGACGAGCCGCAAGGCCTTGCTCATCTTTTACGCGGGCTGCTCGGGTTTGCGCAACGTCCCCGAAATTTCTTCGAAGGCCGCCGGGCTTGCTGCTCTCCACGATGATACCCCCTGCTGATGGCGGAGCTGCTGCACGCGCACAAGCCGCCACGCCAGGGGTAGACCTTTGTCCCTTGCGGCGAACCACATGCCCTTGCCGCGAATCACTTCGCGCTGCGTTGAACCCAAGCGACGCGAGGCCCGCAGCAACCGCACAGGGCCACCCAGCTCGCCCAAAATGGAATCGCCGTGTCAGCGATCAAAGGGGCCAGCCCGCCAACGCGCGCAGCGCCTGCAAGAGGGCGACAAGGGTAAAGATGGCGCCGGCAAGGCGCGAATAGCTTGTAGGCGCACGACTACACTCCCAAGAAAAGGGCGCATCTTACTGGTGCACTATGCGTCGCCGCCACTGACGACGCGAGTGCCATTGCGACCCAGCAGCAACCGCGGCAAAAAATCTGTCTCAGTCAGCGCCGGACACGTCGACGCGCCGCTTCAGGACGAGCGATGCCCCTGGAGCAATGCGGCTGAGGCCGCCACTAGCCGCAGGCTGAGCGGTTCCGATAGGGAATGCCGTCCCCCCTAGGGCGACGAGGACCGGCATCGAAAGCTGCACAGTGGCTGCGCCAGCGGCCGGCAGGCCCTCGCAATGCGAGGTACCACACGACATAGCCGAGACCCGTGGCGATCGCGCCCGAGGCGGTTGCAAGAAACACACCGGCAGTGGTGGCGTCGAGGTCGTGCCCGGTGAAAGAGTTCACCAGGACCGTGGGGAGCAGGCAACAGAGTAGGTGCTGCGCATTCACCTCCAACGGATGCTTTGGCGCCGCGGGCCAGCAAGGAAAACCATCCCCAGGCGACTCCGGAAATCATCATCAGAACGGCTGCCGAGGGGGCGCGCTAGCACCGGGCAAAAGCAAATCAGATAAAGCGAGCAGCGCCAGGCTCAGACCGATCCACTGCGCCGACGTGAAGCGCTCACCTTCCAGAAGGCGAGTGCTAAACATGCTCAATTGCACGGCACCTATCAGGATCAACAGCACCAGTGCCGGCCTCCAGCCGCAGGTAGGCGAATGAGAAGAAGACCAGGTAACCGAACAAGGCCATGACGGAAAGCCAATTGGCGCAACTTAATCGCGGCAACCGTCGATATT
>ERZ1370068.8034-contig-6916_pt1 | contig 70116 bp, 90 predicted proteins | sample MGYA00561227_ERZ1370068 | MGnify/ENA primary metagenome ERZ1370068 (study PRJEB38410, sample SAMEA6850437) | metagenome | study: Metagenomic assessment of the ecological functions of the soil: analysis of the soil microbiota associated with the...
GATATGCTTCGTTCGAACACGTACTCCGTGGCTGATGAGGGCCCAGACCAGCGACGCCAACAGCAGGCCGTAGAGCCGAAGACGGCGCCGGACGATCCGAAGCTGACGCTCGTCGGCGACGTGGTCCACAGACTGACCGCGCTGGCGGAGGCAGCCCCGACGCGAGGTGAGATGGTGGCGAAGGACGATCCGTCCACCGCGCCGCTCGAGGAGGAGGCCGAGCGACACCAGCGCGGCCATCGCGGTGAGGAAGTGAAAGAGGCCGCCATGAACGAACGTCGATCCGAGCAGCCGCCACCACTCGCCGTTGGCGGTGCGTATCGCGAAGTTGCCACCCCACCCGACCAGCGTCTGCAGCTGTCGTCGAACGCGCGCCGCTGCCGAAGAGCATGCGCGTGAAAACGATCGCGTTCACGGCGACGAGCAGCGTGTACGCTTCGACCAGCCGGCCCGTCCGCTCGCGCAGCATCTCGTCGAACGGGTCGTCCGCGGAGGGACCCTCTCGCGCTTCCGGATCGCGTCCTTCGCGGCCGCGACGGTGCCAGTCGCACCGCCCGCGCCCGTTGCCCCGGCCGACATGAAATAGAACGCCGCCACAGGTGAGCAAGCCACCAGCCGGCGAACACGAGGGTCGACATGAGGCGGCCAGGCGCAAGACGTGTGCCCGGGGGGACAGGCCTTTCAGCTCAGGATTCCGGCGGCTGGGGCGTTCCCGGCGCTCCCCCGATTGCAATATGGAGGTCCCCGGTGACGGAACCGTGCGTGCGTGGTGTTGTGAGGACGGGAGGCCCTGACCATGTGGACCGGCGATGGACTTCAGAAGGATCGCGCCGCCTTGGTGGTGTCCCACTGGCTGGCGATGCTCAGGGAACCCGTGACCGGAAGGGGCCGAACCGCGGACAGGAAGGAGCCGTTCGGCCAGCGGAGCAAGCGCGGGTCGTCCGCAGCGAGTCGAGCCGCGGATCGACGGCCAGGAACGCCGCCCAGCTCGCCCTGCGCGCAGGATTCACCGAGACAGCGAAGGCGGCATCGTCGCTCGCCGAGGGCCGCGTGCGCCGTCGCGAGGTGGAACAGCGAGACGCACGACTGGCCGCGAAGGCCGGCGACGAGCCGGTCCGCTTCCTCGCGCTCGCCCGACAGGGCGTAGATGCGGGCCAGCGACGGCACGAGCACCGGCGGAGTTGCCCCCTTCGCGCGCGATCGCCTCGCGCTTGCGCGCGGATCGCCGCGGTGTGAGTTCCCGGTCTGGTCGGAGCGCGTAGCCCGGGTCCAATGCGCGATCCAGAAGTCGGGCTCGCGGCTGAGGACGGTGCGGCACTGCGCGATCGCGGCGTCATCTGGCGGGCCCAGAAGAGCACCGTCCCGACGTTCGTGCCGGATGATCGGCGAAAAGGGGTCGATCGCCTCCGCTCGCCGGATTTCCCGGATCGCCTCGTCATGACGGCCCAGCGCCGCGAGCAGAGACGAGAACCAGTGGTGGGCGGTCGCGTAGTTCGCGTTCAGCTCGAGCGCGCGCTCGAACGACGCTTCGGCTTCCTGCCAGCGATACTCATGCTGCGAGCGCGACGAACCCCAGGGCGGCGTGCGGCTCGGCGAGGGACTCGTCCAGCCTGAGCGCGTGCGCGAGCGCGGCATTCGCCTTCGCCGCGGCGGCTTTCGGCGGAATCCAGAGCAGGCTTCCCAGGATCAGATGGCAGTCGCCGAGCGCGGAGTAGGCCAGCGCCGTCGTCGGATCCGCGGCAATCGCCTTCTCGAAATGCCGGATGGCCCTCGTCGATCGAGGCGCGGGTTCGCTTGTTCCAGTTCTGCGCGAGCGTCGCCTCCTCGACGCTGGTGTCCGGCCAGACCTTCTCCATCAGCTCGTCTCTTGCCGACGGCGCGTCCCGGCGTTGGCCGCCAGGACCAGGAGAAGTGTCGAGCGCCTTCGGCGTCAGCGCCACGATCCGCCGCTCGCACTGCAGCCGGCGCTCCGCCCCGTCGAGCCGGAACGGGCCGAACTCGTAGAGCATCAGTCCGTCCACCCGACCCGGCGCAGCAGGCCGGCAAACCGCGGATCCGATCGAAGGCTGTCGAAGACCGGCTCCGACCGGAGCTCGATCAGATCGGGATTGCGCTCCTGGTGGGCGCGTTCGAGCCAGTGGAAGGCCAGCTCCGGCGTCGCCGGCCGTCGCGTGAACCCTCGCCCGGTTGTAGGGCGAGACGTATCGCTGGCCCGCCTGCCGATCCAGCTCGCCGACGATCGCCCGCATCTCCGCCGTCAGCCCGGCGGCGCCATAGGCCTGGGCCAGGCCGGTCAGCGCTTCCGTGCTGCGGCCCGACAGCGCGACGGCGGTTTCCATCTCGTCGATCGCCGGCTGCCGCCAGCCTTTCTGGATTGGACACGAGCCCGAGCCGGAAGTGCAGGAGGAAATGCGTCGCATCGAGGTCGATCGCCCCGCGGAGGAGGACGACGGATTCGTCGTAGCGGCGCGCATGAAACAGGATCATGCCGAACGCGGCGCTCAGCACGGACGACAGCGGATCCATCGCGTGGCGCGGTGCCGACCGCGGCAATGGATTCGTCAGACCCGCCCCATCGCCAGCAGGTACTCGGCATACCAGTAGTGGGCGAAGGCGTGCGGCGGGATTGAGTTCAGGGCGCGCTGAAAGTGCTCGTCGAGATTCGTCCAGTCCCAGTCATGGAGCCGGACGTGCGCGAGCGTGGCGTAGCCTTCGCCCAGCGACGCCGTCGATCTCGAGCGCCTGCTGGCCGCGGCTCGCCTGGCGGTCTGAAACGTCTCCCGCGCCGGCAGCACGCCGCGGCAGGCGAGCAGCGACGTACGAGTCGGACACGCCCGTCGTAGGCCGCGGCGTAGCCCGGCTCGTGCGCGATCGCCTCCTGGAAGTGCACGATCCCCTTCTTCAGCGCGTCCTCGGTCCGCTTGTTCCAGAAGTAGCGGCCCTTCGAGATAGGCCTCGTGGGCCTGCGCGCCGATCGCCGCGCCGGGCAGCCGGTCGCCGCGCGCGGCGACAGCTGGATCTTGATCTCTCTGCGCGATCGCCTGCGCGATGTCGCTCTGCAGGACCAGGATGTCGTCGAAATCGCGGTCGTAGCTCTCCGCCCACAGGTGCGTCTGGTCGGCGACCTGGACGAGCTGCGCCGTGACCCGGACGCGGCGCGCCGGCGCGGCGCACCGATGCCTTCGACGACGTGCGAGACGCCGAGCTCGCGTCCGATCTCCGCGCACCGTCTTCTCGGTCAGCTTGTATTTCATCGCCGACGTGCGCGCGATGACGCCGAGCCGCTCGGGATTCAGGCGGCCCAGCTGCGTGATCATCTCGTCGGTCAGCCCGTCGCTGAAATACTCCTGCTCCGCGTCGCCGCTCAGGTTCTCGAGCGGCAGGACGACGAGGATGACCTTGCGCGGCTGCCGCGGGCCGCTCGCGCACCGGCACGACAGAAGCGATAGCCGAACCTGGGGACGGTCTCGATGTGCGGCGGATCGCCGAGCGCCTTGCGCAGCGCGAAGATGTTCTGCGCGAGCGTCGCTTCGGCGACGCTGGTGTCCGGGCCAGACCCGTTCCATCAGCTCGTCCTTGCCGACGGCCCGCCCCGCGTTTTCCACGAGCACGAGCAGCGTGTCGAGGGCCTTCGGCGTGAGCGGCAGCAACGTCCCGCCGCGCCGCAGCCGGCGCTCGGCGGGCTCGAGACTGAACGGGCCGAACTCGAAGACTTTCAGCGGGATCCAGCTTTAACCGAAATTTGATGCGCTTTGCATGGCGCTGTCAAGACTTCCCCGGACCCAGCCGCGTATCGTCCGGCCCGTCAGCTGGATTTGTCAACGCGGTCATCAACAGGGAGGCATCTATGGGGTTCGTGCGGCGGCACTCGTGGACGTCGGCCAGTTTCGCGTCGCTCGTTCTTGTCGTATCGGAGCATGGAGCCGCGGCCCGCGCGCGCACCACGAGAGCCGAACGGCAGCTCTTCGTCTGGGCCGGCGATCAGGCCCGCACCGCTCCGGACTTTCTCTGCCGTCGTCGACTTCGACCCGGACTCGTGGCGCTACGGACGCAGGTCATCACGACGCGGCCGCTGCCGGGCCCCGGCGCGGCGGCAACGAGCCGCATCACGTCGGGCTGTCGCGCGACGGCCGGACGCTCGCGCTCGGCGGCCTGCTCAGCGTCCTCAAAGGGCCAGCCCGAGATCTTCTTCTTCGACGTCTCGAGCCCGACGTCGCCGCGCTTCATCTCGTCGGCCGATCCGCCGCAGTCGGCGATCACCGACGAGTTCTACGCGCATCGCCGGCGGCGGCTTCCTGGTCACGATGATGGGCGGCCCGGCGGGCCACCATCCGGGCCGCGTCGTCGGAGTTCGACGGCAACCTGCGCATCGTCGCCGAGCATCCCGGCGCAGCCGCCGGACGACGGGTTCAACCCGCACGGGATCTCGGTGCGGCCGGAGCTGCAACCTGATGGTGACGAGCGACTTCATCTGTCCGTCGACGACGCTGCACGCCGTGCCCGGCGGGCTCGATCTGCGGGGCAGCATCCGCGTGTGGAACCTGCAGCAGCGGCAGATCGTGAAGACGATCAGGTGCCCGGCGCCGGCGGCACGATCGACGTGCAGCTGATTCCAGGCGATCGCCGCGGCGCGGCGCCTACACGGCCGGCATGCTCGACGACAAGCTGTATCTCGTCGATCACGCGCGCGCGGCACGGCGCAAGGCGGTGTTCGACTTCTCGACCATCGCCAGAGGCGGCTGGCCGCAGCTGATTCGCATGACCGCCGACGGCACGCGGCTGTTCATCACGATGAACGTGGCCGGCACGGTCGCGATGCTCGACACCTCCGATCCGGAAGACCCGTCCTGCTGTCGGCCTTCGAGCCTGGGCGCCGATGCTCGGGTCCGCACTATCTCGCGCTGACCCGCGACGAGCGGCGGCTGGTCGTCTCCGACTACTTCCTCAACGAGGACGGCTTCGGCAAGGTCCACGCCGAAGGGGATCACCAAGGTCCACGTCGCTCAACGTCGGCTGGAACTCGCTCACGCGCGACCAGCGATTCAATCTCGATTTCAACACCGCCTTTCCGAGCGGTCCGGCGCGGCCGCACGGACTGGCGATGAAATAGCGGACAGAGCAAGGAGGACCCATGGCGATTCGACTGGGAGACGTGGCGCCGGACTTCATCGCGGACACCACCGAGGGGCGCATCAGCTTTCACGAGTGGAAGGGCACGGGCTGGGCCGTGCTCTTCTCGCACCCGCGCGATTTCACGCCGGTGTGCACGACCGAGCTGGGCGCGGTCGCGGCGCTCAAGCCGTGAGTTCGAGAAGCGCAACACCCGGGTGATCGGCCTCAGCGTCGACTCGCTCGACGAGCACGATCGCTGGAAGGGGACATCCGCGGACGTCACCGGGCACGCCCTGAACTTCCCGCTGATCGCCGATCCCGACCGGCAGATCGCGAACCTCTACGACATGATCCATCCCGAACGCGAGCGACACCGCGACGGTCCGGTCGGTCTTCGTCATCGGTCCCGGATCACAAGGTGAAGCTCACGCTGACCTATCCGGCGAGCACCGGGCGGAACTTCCAGGAGCTGCTGCGGGTCATCGACTCGCTGCAGCTGACCGCGCAGCGCATGCGGTGGCGACGCCGGCCGACTGGCAGTCAGGCGAGGACCGGTCATCATCGTGCCGGCCGTCTCGGACGAGGACGCCAGGAAGCGCTTTCCCGGCGGGTTCGTGGCGAAGAAGCCGTCAGCTTTGCGGGTCACCGCGCAGCCGACCTGAGGAGTGTTGCGAGCCACGGACGACACGGCCATCCGGTGCCGTCCGTGGCGTGGTGTCAAGCCACCGGTGTAAGAATGCCGCGCGCATGAAGCCTACTCGTCAGCTCGTGAGCGGAATCGCCGTCGGCGTCTGTGTTCTCGGGGTCGCGGTGCTCAGCGCGGATTGGACCTCGTGGCGAGGGCCGAACGCGAGCGGCGTCGCGCCGGACCGCACGCTGCCGATCCGCTGGAGCGCGACCGACAACATCGCGTGGAAAGCGCCGATTGCCGGCGCCGGCGTCTCGACGCCGATCGTCAGCGGCGATCGCGTCTACGTGACGTCGCAGATCGGCGCCGGGCGTCAGGCGCGAGGGCAACCACCCGCGGCTGGTGCAGGGAGCCGACGCGGCCGCCCAGGGAGAGCGCGCGCTGGCCACCGACGCGGCGGCGGGCGGGGACCAGACGCGCACGGCCTTCCTCGTCGAGGCCTTCGGCCGCGACCGACGGCACAGCGCATCTGGGAGCGCCGCATCGACGCGACCGGCGATCTGACGCCGGTTCACGACAAGCACAACCTCGCGACGCCCAGCCCGGTCACCGACGGCACGCTCGTCTTCGCCTGGTTCGGCACCGGGCCAGATCGTCGCGCTCGATCGCGGCGGCGCCGTGGTGTGGCAGCGGCATCTCGCGCACCGAGAACGGCGCGTTCGACATTCAGTGGGGGCACGGCAGCTCGCCGGTGCTGCACGGCGATCTGCTGATCCTGCTCTGCGACCAGCCCGCGCGATCGTACCTGGTCGCCATCGACAAGGCGACGGGGAAGGATCGCTGGAAGGCGGACCGCGGCCAGGGCCGCTCGTCCTACAGCACGCCGCTCGTCGTCGAGGGAGCGTTCGGCGCCGAGCTGATCGTCAATTCGACCGAGCGGATCGACGCCTACGATGTGAAGACAGGGCGTTCCTCTGGCACGCGGGCGAGACCAGCCGCTTTGCCGTGCCGTCGCCGGTGTTCCACGACGGCGTGATCTACGCCAGCCGCGGGTATCGCAGCGGGCCCTACATGGCGCTCAAGCCGGGCGGCCGCGGCGACGTCAACGCGACACGGACGATCTGGCGCGGTTGCGACCGGGGCGCCGTACGTCTCGTCACTCCTCTACTACGACGGGCATCGTCTACATGGCGAACGACGTGGGCGTGCTCACGGCGCGTCGACGCGGCCACGGGTGTGCGCGTCTGGCAGGAGCGTGTGGAAGGCGTCTTCTCGGCCTCGCCGGTCGCCGGCGGCGGTCACGTATAGCTTCGTCAGCGAGAACGGCGACACGGTGGTGGTCAAGGCCGGCCGCGCGCCGCAGATCGTCGCGCGCAAACGCGCTCGGCGAACGGGCGGTCGCGTCGCCGGCGATCTCGAACGGGCAGATGTTCATCCGCACCGACAAGCACGTATTCGCGATCGGCCGGTGAGCGACCTATCGTGAACCCGCGGGGAGCGCCGAAGAGCTCACTGTCCGTCCACGGCCTCGCGCGGTCGGCGGTCAGCGCCCGAACTGTGTTGATCGGGCCAGGCTCTACGGGGGTCGCGCCGTTCCCCACGCACGCCGGATGTAGGTGAGGACGGCGGCAATCTGGTCGTCGTTCAGCGCCGAGCCGATCGGCGGCATGAGTCCAACGGATCCCTCTTTTTCCATTGAGCAGGATGCGCGCCGGGATGCCGCCGGCGGCCAGTGCGAGCGGGGAGGCGATGAGGCTCGGCGCAAGGCTGGCGCGCCCGCGCCCGTCTGGCTGATGGCACGCCTGGCAGATGTTCTTGTAGACCTCGAGTCCTGCATCGAACCGGCGCTGTTCCTCCGCGGTCAATGGCGTGACGATGGCTTCGCCGGGCTTTCCCGGCCAGGCCACGCCCCGTCAGCAGCGTCGTGGCCCGGCGGCGCGAGATCGTCCTTCGAGGCGGCCATCGCGGTGAGGGCCGTGGGCTCGCGGTTCAGCCGGAGTCGCGGTCCCGTGCGTGGCGCGCGATTGACGATCGCGTCGGATCGCCGGGCCTCTGAAACGCATAGGCGCCGCCAGGGCCCGCGCGCCCGCCCGGACAGGTGGGGGCAGGGCAGGTTGGTGACCGCGACGGGGGCCAGCGTTGCGCGGCGCGCACCCGGCATGACGGCGCTGAGCACCGCAACTTCGGCGCCGCGCATCAGCGCCGAGCGCGCTCCATGCTTGACTGTCCGCCGTCGCCCGCCATCGCGAACAGCTGGTGAATCGCGCCGTCTCGTCGGCGCTTCGGATGATAGTGGCGGCGAGCATCGTGATGGCGTCCATGCGCTGCGGCGCTCTGCGCGCCGCCGGCCTGCAGCAACGCCTGAAGCTTACCCGTCATCTCGCCGATCGCGCAATCCGCTGAGCGCCGCGTCCATCGTGACCGGATCGTCGCCGTGACGCTCGAGCATCGACGTCAGTGATGTTTCACGGAGACCGATCCGGGCGTTCCCCAATGAAGCCGCGACCTGCCGGCGGACGGCAACATCCGGATCGTCGATCCGCCGCTGGATCGCGGCGGCGACGGCCGCACGTTCGTCCCGTCCATCCATCGCTCCGCGATGCGAACCGCGGACATCCGGAACCGCGCGGGATCGATCCTCGAGCGCGAGCAGCACGGTGGCTTCGGCGTGATGGCGTCCAGTCCGTCGAGCGTCCACAACGCGCGGAGACGCGTCCGCCAGTCCTCCGCGCTGCCTGGCCAGCATCACCAGTGCCGGCGCGATCGACCGGGAGCCGCGCTCGACGAGCAGCCGCTGGGCGGTCTCGCGCCGCCAGCCGTTGGGATGCGACAGCACCGTCACCAGGTTCTGGGGAGAATCGCTTTACGAGGACACGGCTGATGTCGCGCACCGTCGTGTCGTGCACCACGCGGTAGATGCGCCCCTGTCCGGTCGGTCGATCCAGTTTGCGCCCGACGATGTGGTCGCGCAGATAGAGTAGTGGTGGGAGATGCGATGCTCGATGATGCCGCGGTAGCATGTCGACGACGTAGAGCGTGCCGTCGGGCGCGTTCGAAAGAACACCGGCCGGAAACGCTCGTCGGTCGACGCGAGGAATCTCTCCGCTGTCGTAGCCCTTGCTGCGCGCGCAGCGTGTCGCCGCCGTCGTCGAGCACGATCCGGCTGACCACGTTCGCCGCGGGCTCTGCCACGAAAACATTGCCGTAGAGATCCGCCGGAAGCCGATCGCCGCGATACACCAGCGGTGCGCACACCGACGGTGAACTTCGCCAGCGATGCCGTCGGCGCCGGTCGATGCCGCGTCTGATACGCGCGATTGGTCCCGGGATTGGGCCGCACGGGCCACGCACGATGTTCAGCTCGGGTCGTCGTCGTCGGCGAGGCGCTCGTAACTGCCGCGCGTGCGCAACAGGTGCGGATTGCGCGCGAAATACACCGTCGGGACCAGATCAACGTGCAGCGCCGATTCGTTCGTATTTCGGTAAATCCGGCCGGCATCGTCCTCGGTGACGCCCCATTCGCCGCGCGCGAGCGTCTTCTCCAGCTCGAAGGTGCGGTTCTTCAGCCGAAACTGGAGTGTCCGTCTCACCGGCGGTGTACAGCCGGTTGTCGAGCGCCCACGGAAAGCCGTCCTCGCGTTCTGCGGATCGCCGTCGCGGGTGCCGAACCGATCCGAGACCAGCTCCTTCGTGTCGGCGCGAAGGTCGCCGTTGGTGTCGCGCATCAGCCAGAGGTTGGGCGGCTCCGCGACGAGGACGCCGAGATCGAGGACCTTCACGGAACGCGCGAGGCACCAGGCCGTCGGCAAACACCGTCCGCTTGTCCATCGCGCCGTCGCCGTTGGTGTCCTCGAGCACGACCACGCGGCCGATCGGATCGTGTTCGTTCGTGCCAGTGAGGTCCGCCATGAAGCCGGGCATTTCGACCACCCACAGGCGCCCTCGATGTCCCAGTCGATGGCGACTGGGTCCTGGACCATCGGCTCGCTGGCGACGAGCTCGATGTGATAGCCCGGGCGGCATGTAGAACGTCTTCAGCGCCTCGGCGGGTGGCAGCACGGGCGACTCGTTCGAGACCGTTCTGCACACTCTGGAGGCCACCTGACGGTTGGAGGGGAGCTTGATACCCGAACGCCGTGAACGTTGCCAACGCCACGAACACTGCGCTATGGGGCGCACGGTCGCCTTCCTTTCGTGCAGAATATGGCGCATGCAACGGCGCGAGTTCTTGACCGCGTCCAGTGTCGCCCTGCTCGGCCTCGCCGTGCAAGGCGAGATGCCCGTCAGCGCCGCCGCGGCCTGACGGTCAGTTTCATCGCGGCACGCGCAAACATGGTGGGGAACATCGACCGTAACCACGGCGATCAGACCGTGATGTATCCGAAGGGGGCCGGTCACCGCGGGCGCGGAAACTGCTCTACGGCAACGCGCGGAAGCTGCTTCGGCTGTAATCCCAAATGGACTAAGGTATGGCGGTGCGACGCATACTCTGACCGTCACGGCCGCAGGCCTCCTGTTCGCGGCGGCCCTTCGCCGGCCAGACTCGGCGAGGCCGCTCCTCGCGTCCAGCCACGTCCGCTCAAGGTGCTGCTGGTCGGCGACGACCGGGAGCCGCACCCTCCGCCGTCGTTCTATCGGCGTCCTGGCGCCCGCGCTGGCGCGACGCGGCATCCAGGTCACCCGCGGTGCATGACGGCCCAGGCGCGGCGCTGGACGCCGCCAGACTCGCGAACTACGACGCGGTGCTGTTTTACGGCGATCCAGTGTTCACCGATCCCGCGCAGGAGGCCGCGCTGAAGGCGTTCGTCGGCGGCGGCAAGGGGATGGTCGCGATGCACTCAGCTTCCTCAGTCTCGTCACTCGTCGGCGGCCGGATGCAGGTGTCGGGCGGCGGCGAGTTCCGCGGTGAGATCGTGCAGCGCGAGCATCCCGTCATGAAGGGCGTGCCGCCGTTCCCCGCGTGGGAGGAGAACTTCGCGCCGGCGCAGCCGGCGGCGGACGCGCACGGTCCTGATGGAACGCGTCGACGGATCGCACCATGAGGCAGTGGCGTGGGTGCGCTCGGAGGGCAAGGGGCACGTCTTCTCCACCACGCTGGGCCACGACAAGCGCACGTGGGGCCAGGCGGGATTCCAGAAGATGATCGAGCAGGCGGTCCGCTGGGTCGGTGGACGAGCAGGCGCAGCAGGCCTGGGACGGCTTGAAGATGCCGCTCCTGGTCATGGGTCGACGGCTTCAACGTGCCGAACTACGAGCAGCGCGATCCCGCCGCCGCAGCTATCAGCTGCCGCTGACGCCGCAGGAGTCGATGAAGCTACATCCAGACGCCGGCGGACTTCACGGTCGACCTGTTCGCCAGCGAGCCCGACATCGTCAAGCCGATCTCCTTTCGTTCGACGAGCGCGGACGGCTCTGGGTGATCGAGGCCATCGACTATCCGAACACTGCGTCTGAACGGCGCGCCGGGCAACGATCGGATCAAGATCTGCGAGGACACCAACGGCGATGGCCGGGCCGACAAGTTCACGATCTTCGCCGACCATCTGAACGTCCCGACGAGCCTGGCCTTCGCCAACGGCGGCGTCGTCGTCACGGCGACGCCGAACATCCTCTTTCTCAAGGACACCGACGGCGACGGCAAGGCCGACGTCCGCCAGGTGCTGAGCACCGGCTGGGGCATCAGCCGACACGCACGCGCAGCCCTCCAACCTGCAGTATGGGCCCGACAATCGCGTCTGGGGCGTCGTCGGCTACTCCGGCTTCAACGGGCAGATGAACGGCAAGGCGCTGCGGTTCACGCCAGGGCGTCTACTCGATTCAAGCCGGACGGCAGCGACTTCGAGGTCGTGACGGGCTCGACCAACAACACCTGGGGCCTCGGATTCTCGGAGACGTTCGACGTGTTCGGGTCGACCGCGAACAACGATCCGAGCTTCTACGTGGCCATTCCGAACCGGTATTTCACCGACACCGAAGGGCTGCCGCCGGCCATCACGGGCGCGCGCGCCAGCGGCCCGGGGTATCAGAGCGCGGCCGCGTTCTACGCCGTGCATCCCACCACGCCGTACATCCGTCAGGTGGACGTGCACGGCGGCTACACGGCCGCGGCCGGTCATCATCTCTATACCGCGCGCGCGTTCCCGAAGAGATACTGGAACCGCATCGCGTTCATCACCGAGCCCACGGCGCATCTCGTCGGCCAGGGGATCATGGAGAGCCAGGGCGCGGGCTTCGTGACGCGTGACGGCTGGAACCTGATGTCGGGGGCCGAGGAATGGGTCGCGCCGGTGCACGCCGCAGGTCGGGCCCGACGGCGCGGTGTGGGTCGCCGACTGGGCATAACTTCATCGCGCAGCACAACCCGACGCCGCCCGGCTACAGCAACGGCAAGGGGAACGCCTACGAGTCGACGCTGCGCGATCACGCGCGCGGCCGGATCTACCGCATCTCCTATCGCAACGCGCCGCCGGCGAAGCGCTGGTCGCTCTCGAAGAGCGATCCGGTCGGGCTTGGTCGCGGCCCTGTCGGCCGACAACATGTTCTGGCGGATCACGGCGCAGCGCCTCCTCGTCGAGCGCGGGCAGAAGGACGTCGTGCCGCAGCTGCTCGCGCCTCGTCAGCAACCCGGCCGTCGACGCGATCGGGATCAACGGCGGCGCGATGCATGCGCTCTGGACGCTGCACGGACTCGGCGCCCTGGCCGCACCGTGCCGGTGAGGCGCACGCGCGCCCGATTGGCGCGCTGAAACATCCGGCGGCCGGCGTCCGCAAGGTCGCGGCGATGGTGCTGCCAAAGACGGCTGAATCGGCGGCCGCGATCGTCGACGCGGGGTTGCTGCGCGATCCCGATCTGCACACGCGGCTCGCCGCGACGCTCGCGATCGCCGACATGCCGCCGGCGCCCGCGATTGCCGACGCGCTCTACGCCGGCCAGCCAGGTGCCGGAGAACTACACCGACCGATGGCTCAGCCGCGCGCTCTTCATCGCCGACACCCGGCACCGGGACGCGTTTCTGGCGACTCTGCAAGGCGGACCGGGCCGCGACGCCCATGACGGCGCTGCCGCTGTCGCTGCGGCTCGGCGGCGTGAAACCGGACTGGCGCACGCCGCCGCCGGCGGCAGACGCCGATGCCTGGCAGAACATGCAGGTGCCCGGCAGCTGGGAGACGCGCGGTCTTCCCGACTTCGACGGCGTCGTGTGGTTTCACCCGGACGTTCCCTGGACGGCGTCCGCCGGCTCGCCCGACGCGACGATCGCGCTCGGGCGGATCGGGAACACCGCGGAAGTGTGGGTCAACGGACTGACGGTGACGCCCGGCGGCGGACGCCGCGCCCGGCGGCGGTGGCGGGCGGCGGCGGACCGCCCTGTCTCACGCGCTTCCCGCCGGCACGCTCAAGGCCGGCGCGAATGTCCTCACCGTCCGCATCACGAACCCAAGGAACGACGGCGGCTTCCTCGGCCTGCCCGACGCGATGCACGTGGATGCGGCAGGTCAGCCGCCGGTGCCCTCGCGGGACCCCTGGAAGCTACCGCGTCGAGCGCCAGACCAACGCGGGATCGCTCTACGCGAAACCCGGCGAGCTGAGCGCGCACGTGGCTCTCGCGCGCCGCCGGCGCAGGCGCGGCCGGCGCGCCTGCGGCGCTGCCGCCGCCCGCTCGCGCAGGCCCCCGACGTCGTGTGCTGCGTCTCGGCGTCGTCCGCGGCCAGATGAAGTTCTCGCTCGGCGAGCTCAGCGTCCTGGCCGGGCGGCTCGTCGAAGTGCGTCTTCGTGAACGACGACGAGATGCCGCACAACTTCGTCCTCGGAACCATCGGATCGCTGGACGGCGATCGGCGCCGCGGCCGACGCGCATGGCGACGCTCGCCCGCCGGGCTCGCGGCGAATTACGTGCCGGAGATCTCCCAGGTGCTCGCGTCGAGCCGTCTGGTCGATCCCAGGCCAGACGGCGACGATCCGTTTCCGCGCTGCCGGCGCAGGCGGATCGTATCTCCTACGTCTGCACGTTCCCTGCTCACTGGCGCGTCATGAACGGCGTCCTGAAAGTCATCGAGAGGCGGTAGGGCTGCCTATGCGAATCGCGCTGACCCTGATCCTGAGCCCTCGCCGGATTGTTGCAGACCGCGCGCCGCTCGAACGAAGATCTCCGTGCTGTTCCTCGGCCACAACAGCACGCATCACGACTCGGCCCGCTTCGCGCCGATGCTGCGCGCCGCGCTCGAGCCGGACGGGCATCGACGTCGTCTACACGCGAGGATACGAACGCGTCTGAACGAGGCCACGCTCGCCAGCATGACGCGCTGATGATCTACGCGAACCACACGACGATCACGCCGGAGCAGGAGAAGGCGCTGCTCGATTACGTCGCCGGCGGCAAAGGGCTTCCTGCCGATCCACTCGGCGTCGTTCTGTTTCCAGAACTCGCCGGCCTACATCGCGCTCGTCGGCGCGCAGTTCCAGAAGCACGGCACCGGCGAGTTCACCGCCGAGATCGTCAAGCCGATCACCCGGTGATGGACGGACGTCACCGCCGTTCAATGCCTGAGGACGAGACCTACGTGCACACCAAGCACAATCCCGATCGCACCGTCCTCGATGGAGCGCGTCGACGCGGCCGGACGCGAGCCGTGGACCTGGGTCAGGACGCACGGCAAGGGACGCGTCTTCTACACCGCCTCCGGGCACGACGAGCGGGTCTGGGGCAACCCGATGTTCCAGCGGCTCATTCGCAACGCGGTCATATGGACGCGCCAACACGCTGACCGCGCAGCGCGCGAGGTAAGCGACCCCTATGTCTGAAGATTCGTGTGGCCATGGTTGGGCCTGGGCTTTGGCGCCGAGTTCATCCCGATCTACCAGCGGCATCCGAACGCGGAGATGTAGCGCGATCTGCCGGCGGAACCGCGCGGAGCTCGACGCGTGCGGCGATCGGTTCGGCGTGAAGGTGCGGCTACACGAGCTACGACGAGCTGCTGAGGGATCCGAACGTCGACGCGGTCCACATCAACTCGCCGATCGCGGACCACGCGCCGCAGGCGATCGCGGCGCTGAAGGCCGGCAAGCACGTCGCGAGCACCGTGCCGGCGGCGACGACGATCGACGAGTGCCGGCAGATCGTCGAGTGGCAGCGCAAGAGCGGCAAGGTCTACATGATGATGGAGACCGTCGTCTACAGCCGCGAGTATCTGTTCGTGAAAGGAGCTGTACGACACGGGCGAGCTGGGCCGCATTCAGTTCCTGCGCGGCAGCCACCAGCAGGACATGGAGGGCTGGCCGGGCTATTGGGAGGGCTTCCCGCCGATGCACTACGCGACGCACTGCGTCAGCCCGTGCCTGGCGCTGCTCGGCAAGCACGCCGAGCACGTCGTCTGCCACGGGTCCGGCCGCATCGACGAGCATCTGATTCCGAAATACGGCAGTCCGTTCGCGATCGAGACCGCGACGTTCAAGCTGCGCGACTCGGACGTCTGCGCCGAAGTCACCCGCAGCCTGTTCGACGACGGCGCGGCAGTACCGCGAGAGCTTCGACGTCTACGGATCGAAGAAGTCGTTCGAGTGGCAGCAGGTCGAGGGCGAAGAGCCGGTCATCCACACGCAGGAGCACGCCGGCGAAGCCGCTGACCGAGGCGCAGATTCCTGAGCGCGTCGTCCGGTCCCCGACTTCGCGCACCTGCTGCCGGAGCGCGATCCGCGCGCTTCACCCAGCCGGCGGCGATCCAGGACGCCGACCATCTGTCGTTCCTGCAGGGCGGCGGCCACGGCGGCTCGCATCCGCACCTCGTGCACAACTTCCTGCATGGCGTGCCTCGGCGAGCAGCCGCCGATGCCCGACGCCGAGACGTCCGTCAACTGGACGATGGTCGGGATCTGCGCGCACCAGTCCGCGCCTTGCAGGGTGGCGAGGAAGATCGTGATTCCGCGGTTCTGAGCCAATCAGCAAGCTGATTCCGCCTAAAGGCGGAAACCGGGCAGAGTCCACGCGATCGGGGAGCCGGCCGGCCGAGGCGGAAGAGAATCAGGGCGAAGATCGATTAATGGCGGACGCAGCGCAGGTCGGCTTCAGGCGTGTGGCGCGTGAACGCCGGGCGAGCCGCAGTGTCGCGCAGGTGCTCGCGCATACTCCATCTGGCAGGCGACACGGCGGATGCGCTGCGATTCGTGGACCTCGGAGTTCAGTTGTCTTTCTCGAGCGGACCTCAGACGCGGATGGTGTGTTGCTACTGCGCCCATTGGGGCACTCTCTCACGGGTGGCAAGCCCGGCTGTTCAATCCAGCACAGGCGCGGATCGGCGCCCCTACGGGCGTTTGGGCGACTTGCTGAGGTTCTCCGCGACGAAGAGCCCGGCTTTCCCGCCGCTGACGAGGTCGAGATCGCCGTCGCCGTCCATGTCCTTGACGTCGGTCTGCATGCCGCCGCCCATGCGGCCGCCGTAGTCGACGATGTGGCGCGTCCAGGATGACGTTGCGCGGGCCGCGGCTGAACTCGTACCCAATACAGGCCGAGCGGCTCGCGCTCGCCGGGGTCGCTGCCGTTGTGGGCCATGAAGCGCTTGCCGGCGATCAGATCCACCTGCCCGTCGCCGTTCAGGATCGGCCAGCACCGGCGCGTGCGCCTGCGACCACGTGCTGTCGATCACGCGCGTGGGTCCACGTGCCGTCCGGCGTTCTGCTCGAACCAGCAGACGCCGTAGTCGTGTCCCATCGCCGTCACGATGTCGCGGCGCCCGTCGCCGTTGACGTCGAGCGCGCACATGAAGCCGAACTGCGCCGGCGCCGGCCGCGCCGTCAGCCCGGCCGCCGCGATCGGCTTCTGGTTCCAGTCCGCCGCGTGGAAGGTCCATTCGCCCTGCCGCGCGTTGGCCCGGCGCCTCGAACCATCCCTGCGGCGTGAGGATGTCGTTGCGGCGCCGTCGCCGTTCACGTCACCCGCGCCGATGCCGTGCCCGTAGCTGGTGATCGCTCACGACGTGCCTGAGCCCACTTGCCACCCTGGAGATCGAACCAGGCGAGCGGCGCCGCGGGGCGATCGAACTCGGGCAACAGCTCGCGCGCCTTGCCATCGTTGTCGAGATCGACGAGCTGCGCGAACTCGGTGGGAAGCCGGTGTCGATCTCGGTGGACGTCCACGCGCCGCCCGCCTTGCCAGGGTTCTTCATCCACACGATGTTGTTGGCGAAATACCGCGAACTGGACGACGTCGACGTAGCCGTCGCCGTCCACGTCGATCGGCAGATCGCTGAAGTTGTCGACGTACTGGCCGTTCCAGTTGATCGTCGCGGATCTTGTGTTTGGTCCACGCCGGCGCTTGCATGCCACGCGTCGCTCGAGACGATGTCGAGCCGGCGGTCGTTGTTGAGGTCGGCGAAGGCCGCGGTCTCGCTCGCGCCGCCGTCGACCATGCGGATGGCGAAGGGGATCTCGGGCGGCCGGCCCTGCGCGCCGGCCAGCACGCAGAATCCGGCCAGCAGCCACAGATTCTTCATCGCTCGACGGTCGCGGCGTCGATGTGCACCGGCTTGTAACCGCCGATCGCCTTGAAATAGAAGACAGCAGCAGCAGGTAGATCACCGCCATCGACGGTCGGGATGAACGCATCCGCCTTCAGCGTCTCGCGGTCGCCGACGATGCTGGCGTCCGCCACCAGCTGCTGCTCCGGCGTCTTCGGCGTAGCCGTCTGCGCCGCCGACAGCTTCGTGCCGTCGAGTCCGGTGGCTTCGGCGAGGAAGAGGAACCGGCTCGGCACGGGCGCCTTGTACTGCTCGTAGACCGCCGGCGCGGTCGCGATGAGGTGCTCGGCGGTGAACCGGTCCTTGGCGTAGCCGAGACCCGGACCGCCGATCAGCCCGGCCGACATCATGCCGATGCCGCCCATGATCGACATCGCAATCGCTCCCGTGCGCGGGAATCGATCGCCGACGACCGCCAGCATCGTCGGCCAGAAGAACGTCTTGCCGAGCGCGTAGACGGCCAGGGCGATCATCGCGCCGGCGAACGTCTCGATGCCGCTGACCATGCGCAGGCCGATCGCGGCGAGCACCGCGCAGATGACGAGCAGGCCGATCGGCGAGAGCTTCAGGCTCTTCTCGATGAAGTGGGCGCAGAAGCGCAGCGAGAACATCAAGCAGCGACGTGAACACGAAGAGGATCTTGCCCTGCGCGGGCGTCAGGATGTTGCCGGTGATGTTCTGGATCCAGCCGTCGGTGCCCAGCTCCACCGCGCCGACGAGCGCGTGCGTCATGAAGAGCACGAACAGCAGCATCGAGCCGATCGAGAACTGCGTCTTGACGGCGACGATCAGCAGCAGGACCCCCGCCGTCGCCCAGGCGAGTCACGCTCCACGCCGTCGACGAGAAGAACGGATTGCCGGTGAAGAAGCCGAGAATGGCGCCGAGCTGATCCCTGAAGAAGAGGCCGACCAGGACACAGGCGACGAGCGCGCCGAGAATCCCGACTTCCTGCAGCATCTGACCGACGCTGAGGCCCTTGGCCGAGGCCTCGGACTTCGGGAAAGCTCTGGCCGAAGAACGCGATGCCGTAGAGCACCGTCGGCACGAGGAACAGGCTCGAGCTGCAGCTTCCAGCTCACGCGCATGCCGTCGCCGAGAATCCAGCCGACGAGGCCGCCGAGCACCAGGCCGGCCGGCCAGCTCGCGTGAAGGATGTTCAGGTAGTGCGTCCGGTTGTTGCGGGAACGAGCGTCGAGACCAGCGGGTTCGGCCACCGCTTCCAGCGTGCCGTTCGCCAGCGCGAACACGAACGTGCCCAGATAGCAGGAACAGATACGCCGTCGTTTGCGCCTGTCCCGGTCGCCGCGCAAACGTGATGACGGCCGACAGCACGTGGAACAGGAACGCGGCCACGACCAGCTTGCCGTAGCCGATCTTGTCGACGACGACGCCGCCGATGATGATGCCGAAGCAGAAGCCGGTGAACCCGGCGCCGCCGATGGCGCCCGAGCTGCGCGCCGGTGAATCCGAACTCGGCGGCCCAGTTGGCGAGGATGCCGCCGCGGATGCCGAAGCCGATGCCGGTGGCAAGAATGGCCAGGAACCCGGCCCAGAGCAGGCGGGTGGCATTCGCAGCGATGGGTTCGTTCTTGTCTCGGGCCGAGCATCCACTGCTCCTGCAGGTTGTGGCGCACACCTTATAACCTGAGCCGCCGGGCCGCAAAGCTAAAATGCCCCGATGGAACCTCGATCGCCTGATACATGCCCCATCGTCCAGATCTCGCTCGATCTCACCTCGCTCGACGAGGCGCTCGGAGACGGCCGCCATCGCCGTCGACGCCGGCGTCGACTGGCTCGAGGCCGGCACGCCGCTGCTCCTCGCCGAGGGCTGCGCGCCGTCGAGCAGGCTCCGCCAGCGCTTTCCCGATCACCCGATCGTCGCGGATCTGAAGACGATGGACGGCGGGTATCTCGAGACGGAGATGATGGCGAAGGCGGGCGGCCAACCTCGTCGTGGTGATGGGCCGCGCGCACGAGGCCACCATCCGGCGCGTCGTCGACGCGGGCGCGACTTCGGCGTGAAGGTGATGGGCGACAACCTCGCCGCCGACGATCGCGATCGCGCGTGCGCGCGATGGATGGAAGACCTCGGCGTCGACTTCATCGTCCACCACATCGGCTACGATGAGCGGCGCATGATTGCCGGGCTGAGCCCGATGGACGAGCTCGACGCGGTGGTCCGCGCCGTGTCGATCCCGGTGCAGGCGGTCGGCGGCCTGTCGATCCGCCAGGCGATCGAATGCCCGTCGCGCGGCGCCCCGCTCGTGGTTCTCGGCGCCCCGCTGGTCATCGACGCCGACGGAGTTCAAGCCGGCGGCGGGCCAGAAGCTGCGCGACGTCCTCGCCGAGATCTGCCGGGAGATTCGCCGCACTGACAACATCACTCGAATCACCGATCCGCCAGATCTCCGATCTCCAATCGCCAGATACCCGCAACGCTGCTGTCGTTCATTGCGCCCTCGAGCCTCTGGCGGTGGAGCTGCGCGAGATCGCCGTCCCGGAGATCGGCGACGACGATGTCCTGCTGCGCGTCGGCGCGGTGTCGGTCTGCGGATCCGACGTGCACCAGGCGTGCAACACGCATTCGTGGGCGGTGAACGTGCCGGTCGTCCTCGGCCACGAGTTCGGCGGCACGGTCGCGCAGGCCGGACGCGCGGTGAAGAACGTTCCGCGAAGGCGATCGCGTCGTCTCCGGAAACCGGCCGCCGAAGATCTGCGGCGAGTGCCTGCTGTGCCGGACCGGCCGCTACAACCTGTGTCCGGCACCGCAAGGGATTCGGCTACGGCATCAACGGCGCGATGGCGTCGTACGTGAAAGTGCCCGCGCGCTGCCTGCATCACATTCCGGACACGCTGCCGTTCGAGCTGGCGCTGCCTGGCCGAGCCGCACGCGGTCGCCTACAACGCGATGTGCGTCAACTCGCACGATCCGTCCGGGCGATCTCGTGGTGGTGCTCGGCCCGGGCCCGATCGGACTGCTGTGCACGCGGATGGCGGCGCTGGCCGGCGCCGACCCGCTGATCGTGGTCGGCCTGCCGAGCGACGCGGCGCGGCTCGAGACCGCGCAGCGCGCCTGGGCGCGACGCGTCGATCGGCGCGCGACGCCGAGACCGCTCGAGGAGGTCGTCCGCGGCGCTCAGTCCGCTCGGCGCCGATCTCGTGTGCGACGCGTCGGGCGCGAGCCGGCCGCTCGATCTCGCGCTCAGGCTGGCGCGGTCCGGACGGCCAGGTGACGAAGGTCGGCTGGTCGCCGGATCTCCTGCCGATCGAACGTCAACCCGCTCGTCCAGAAGAACGTCCGGCTGCAGGGATCGTTCAGCCACAACTTTCCGATCTGGGAGCGCGTGATCCACCTGCTCGACCGACGCGCTGACGCGCCCGAGCGAGATCGTCGGCCTGACGACCGCGCTCGACGGCTGGCGCGAGGCGTTCGACGCGATGCACGACGGACGCGTGATCAAGTCGGTGCTGATTCCGTGAGCAGCCTCGCCGGGCAAGATCGTCGGTCGTCACCGGAGCGACGTCGGGCATCGGCCGCGGCATCGCGGAGCATTTCGCCGCGTCTCGGCGCCGAACGTCGTCGTGCACGGGCGCGACCGCGCGCGACGGCCTCGAGACGGTCGCGGCGCGTCCGAAGGCGGCCGGCCGCGACGCGGATTACTTCGACGGCGACCTGACGAGCGAAGAGGTCTGCCGCGCGCTGATCCGGCTTCGCGGTCGGAGCGCTTCGGCGGCCTCGACGTCCTGGTCAACAACGCCGGCGACACCGGCCGCGGCGATCTCGAGCACATCGCGGTCGCGCGCTGGGACACGATCATGGCCGTGAACCTGCGCGCGCCGTTCATCCTGCTGCAGGAGGCGATCGCGCCGATGCGCGCGCGCGGCGGCGGATCGGTCGATCAACATCGGCTCGATCCTCGCCTACGTCGGCGAGCCGAAGCTCGGCGCCTATTCGGTGTCGAAGGGCGGCCTGATGACGCTGACGAGGAACGCGGCGTCGCTGCTGAACCGCGACCGGATTCGCGTCAACCAGATCAACGTCGGGTGGACGCTCACCGAAGGCGAGCGGCGGGTGAAGCGCGAGCAGGAAGGGCAAGGGCGACGAGTGGATCGCCGAGGCGATCGCCACGCGGCCGTTCGGCCGGCTGCTGGCGCCCGCTCGACATCGCCTACGCCGCCGCGTACTTCGCCTCGAGCGAGAGCGAGTGCGTCACCGGCAGCGTCCTCGATCTCGAGCAGCATCCGCCCGGCGCCATGACGAACGCGTATGAAGCGCCAACACGTGACGCCCCGCATCAGCGTCTTTCCGCAAGTGCTACTTCGATCCGCTGCGTCAGCGGCGAGATGGACTACGTCGCGTGGATCCGATCCGCGCCGCCGCTCGGCGGCGAAGGGCTCGAGCACTACGACGGCTTCTTCCGCAGCGTCGCGCGACGCCGACGTCGACCCGGTGATCGCGGCGATGGCCGAGACCGGCCAGACCAGCTCGATGCTCTGCTTCTCGCCCGACTTCACGCATCCGGATCGCGGCCGAACGGGCGCGTCAGGTCGACGCGGCAGCGAGGCGGCGATCGATCTCGCCGTGCAGGCTCGGCACGCCGGTTCTGCCGGACGCTCAGCGGCCAGGCGCCGTCCGGGCCTGACGCCGCGCGCGAGGGCATCGCGCGGACGCGTCGACGGCCTGCGCCGCTCGCTCGACCACGCCGAGCGGCGCGACGTCGTCCTCTGCCTGGAGAACCACTACAAGGACGGCACCTGGCAGTATCCCGAGTTCGCGCAGCCGGAAGATGTCTTCCTGGAGATCCTCGATCGCGTCGACTCGCCGCGTCTCGGCGTCCAGTACGATCCGTCGAACGCGATCGTCGGCGGCTACTGATCCGATCCGGTTTCTCGAGCGCGTGCTGCCGCGCGTGGTGACGATGCACGCGTCGGATCGGTCGCTCGCGCCCGGCGCGACGCTCGAGGATCTGCGCGCAGCGCGACGGCGCCAACCGGTACTCGGAGCAAGCTGCGGCACGGCGAGATCGGCCAAGGGGCTGATCGACTACGACGCGATGCTTCCGGATGCTGGCCGGCGCGCGGTTCACCGGATGGATCTCGGTCGAGGGACGGCGTCAACGGGCCTCGACGAACTGGCGCGGTCGGTCGCGTTCCTGCGGAAGAAGCGCGAGCAGCAGCTACCTGTTTGGGTGATGCGGGCCGGCTCGCCCGGCCGCTACGATCGAGCCGTCATGCTCCCAGACCGGGCGCTCGAGCCGCCATCGGACGCCGAGCTGCTCGACGCCTATTCCCGCGCCGTGATCCGGCGCGGTCGAGACGATCGGACCCGCGGTCGTCCGGATCGACGCCGTCCGGCGCGCGCGGCTCCGGCGCGTCATCTTCACGCCCGACGGCTTCGTCCTCACCAATCACCACGTCGTCGACGGCCGCGCGACGATCTCGGCGACGCTGCCCGACGGCCGGTCGCTGGCGCCGACTGCTGGTCGGCCGCGACATCGACACCGATCTCGCGGTCACTGCGCGTCGGCGGGATCGGCGCTGCCGTGGGCGACGCTCGGCGATTCGCGCGCGCGTCCGCGCCGGCCAGGTCGCGATCGCCATCGGCAATCCCTACGGCTTCGACCACATCGGTGACGTCCGGCGTCGTCAGCGCGCTCGGCCGCTCGCTGCGCGCGCGATCCGGCCGGCTGATGGACGACATCATCCAGACCGACGCCGCGCTCAATCCGGGCAACTCGGGCGGGCCGCTGGTGACGACGCGCGGCGAGGTGATCGGGATCAACACGGCGATGATTCCGCCGGCGCAGGGATCTGCTTCGCGATCGCCAGCAACACCGTGCGGTTCGTCGCCGCGCGGCTGATTCGTGACGGCCGGATCCGCCGGAGCTTCATCGGCGTGGCGGGACAGCAGACTGCCGATCCCGCGCGCGCACGCGCGCGCCTATGGGATCGCTGCGTGGCCTCGGGCGTCCTGGCGTCGACGATCGAACCAGGAAGTCCGGCCGCGGCGGCGGGATTGAAGCGAGGGGATGTCATCCTGGCGTCCGCCGGCACGCCGGTCAGCGGGCGTCGACGATCTGCATCGGCCTGCTGACCGACGATCGCATCGGTCTCGCGCACGGAGATCACCGTGCTCAGCGCGCGGATCGCGGCGAAGTCCTCGCGATCGCGCCGGCCGAGCTACAACGCGATTAGCCCGCGCGCGGACCGCGAGCCGCACGGCGTCGGTGCGATTCGCTGCGCCGAGCTTCCCTCCGATCGAGGCGTGACGTGGAACTTCACCGTCTGATCGGAGATGCCGAGCCGCGCGGCGATCGCCCTTGTTGGAGAGCCCCTCGGCCAGCAGCTCGAGCACCTCGGTCTCGCGGGCTGGTGAGCGGCTCCGACCAGCCGCGGTTCCTCGACCCGGCCGCGCGGCGTTGCGATCAGGATCGCGTCGGCTTCGCACACCCGATGCGCGAGCGTCGCCCAGCGTCTCGAACTCGCCGTCGACGACGATGCCGATCTCTTCGGTCATGGATCCGCAGATCTGCGCGTTCGCCGGCACGCCGACCAGAAGAACTCTCACTGCGCGTATGAAAGGAATCAGCCTAGGAGAATCACCGAGATCAGCGGAGCCTTACTAGAACGATCTCCTCGTGAACTCTGAACTCCTGGCGCGGAATCACACCTCAACGCGCGGTCCGCTCGGCGATGGTGACCGTGACCGACACCGGCTGCTGGCCGCGGATCATCGCAGCAGAGTCGCGGGACGCGACACCCTGATCCCCAACCAGCAGATCCAGCAGCTCCTCCGGGCGAGGTCAGCGCGTGATCGTCGAGCGCCAGCAGGATGTCTCCGACGAGCGACGCCGGCGGTGTCGGCCGGACTTCCCGGCTTGACGCCCATCACGAGCAGCGCCCTCCGCTCTGGGCGGAATCGCCCCTCTGCTTATCTGGGACGCTCACCGGCTGCGCCGACGATCCCAAGATATCCGCGCTTCAGGCTGCCGTGCTCCAGCAGCGTCGCCGCCGCCGTCCAGGCCGTGGCGGCCGGAATCACGACGCCGAGCCGCGGATCGAGATCGCGGTCGCGCACGCCGAGGAGCGCGCCGCGGTGTCGACGAACGCGCCGCCGGAGAAGCCTTCGTGCATCGGCGCTGACGTGCGGATGACGCGCTCGATCGAGCGGCGCCGGCCGGTCGCCAGCGGTCCGCCGATGACCGATACCAGGCCGGCCGTGGCGGTGACGGCGTTGCTCCACGATCGGGCGATCGCGAGCGCCAGATGGCCGACGCGCGCGGCTCGGCGGCCGCGCGACGATCGGCGGCGCGCCCAGGCCGGGCGACGCGGAGCACCGCGAGCTGCGTGGCCGGGTCCCAGCCGGCGAAATCCCCTGGAACTCCTGCCCGTCGTCGCGCCGCACGGGCAAGTGCTCGTTCCGGCCTGACGCCCGCATGGTCGTCAAGCACGACGTCCGTGGCGTAGACGAGGCCGCTCACGGGCCGCCGTCCGCCGCTCACCTGCATCGACCGAGGGCGCAGCCGAGGCGCACCGCGTCCGCCAGTTGATTCGAGAATTCAGTCAGCATGCGCCCATCGTGCGCCGATGCGGGACCGGCGCACATCACCCAAACGGGCGGGTCGCTCGGGACTGGGGTCTGACCCTCGGGTCGCCCTGCGGGCGGGCCACTCAGACGGAGGTCTGACCCCGGACGGGAGAAGTGCTGTGAGGATTGGGGTCTGACCTGCAAGTTTGCGCTTTGCGGTGTCAAGCGGGGACAGACCTGAGCGGCTCTGCGTCAGGCCCGATACGCGGACGCCTGGATGCCGTAGAGCTGCGAGTACTGTCCGCCCTTCGCCATCAGCTCGTCGTGCGTGCCCGATCTCGACGAGCCGGGCGCCGTCGAGGACGACGATCAGAGCTCGGCCATGCGGACGGTCGAGAAGCGGTGCGACACGAGGATCGTGATCCGGCCGTCGCGCGCCGCTGTCGCGCGCCGCGGCGGCGTAGCGCTCGAAGAGCGCATGCTCGGTCTCGGCGTCCAGCGCCGCCGTCGGCTCGTCGAGCACCAGCAGCAGCGGATGCGTCGCGCATGAAGCCGCGCGCCAGCGCCAGGCTTCTGCCACTGGCCGAACGACAGCTCCACGCCGCCCGGCCACGTCGGCCCCAGCTGCGTGTCGAGCCCCGCCGGCAGGCGCGCGATCACGTCATCCGCCCCGGCGCGCTCGACGGCCCTGCACGCACCGCCGCGTCGTCGTCCATGCGCGGCACGTCGCCGAGGCCGACGGTGTGGCGGGCGCTGAACTCGAACCGGAAGAAGTCCTGGAAGGCGCCCGCCAGGCGCGCGCGCCAGTCGTCGGCGCGGCACGCGCGCGAGCGGCGTGCCGTCCACGTGAATCGCGCCGGACGTGGGCTCGTACATCTTGGCCAGCAGCTTCACGAGCGTCGTCTTGCCGGCGCCGTTTTCGCCGACGATGGCGACGACCGCGCCGGCGGGCAACGCACAGCGAGACGTCGTCGAGCACGAGGCGCGACGTGCCCGGATAGGCGAACGACACGTGATCGAGGCGGATGCCCGTGTGCAGCGCGCCGGGCACCGGCCGATCGCGCCGCCGCGACGAACGACGCCGCGTAGTCCTCGAGCCAGGCCAGACGGCGTGAGCCGTCCATCCAGATGCCGCGGAGGAACCCGATCTCGCCGACCGTCGCGCCGATGTAGGCCGACAGGCGCGAGCCGGCCGCGAGCACGAGCAGCACGTCTCCGGGCGTCGAGCCCGGCGCGCGTCGCCACGAAGACGACGGCGCCGACGTAGGCGCCGCCGAACACCGCCCAGGCGAGCGTGTGCCATGCCGCGGAGCCCCAGCGCGCGGCCGCGACCGGTCCATGCCACTGCTCCCAGGCCTCGCCGCCGCACGACGACCAGGCGCTCGCCGATGCCGAGCACCCGCACTTCTTTGCCCGGCGCCGCCGTCGTCGCCGTCGCGAACAGATGGCGGCCGAGGCGGGCGGACTGGGCGCCGCGCTCCTGCGCGCGACGCGCTCGACCGCGGGCCGCCACGTCGAGGTGAGCACCGTCGGCAGCGCGAAGACCGCGAGCAGCATCAGCGCCGGATGAATCGACGCGAGCAGGGCGATCGGTCACGCCGAGCCGCAGGATCCAGCCGGCGGTCGCGAAGACCGACATGTACATGTGGTCGAGCACGAAGATCTGGTTGCGCAGCATCGAGAGCCGATCGAGATAGTCGGGGCGCTCGTGGTGCGCGATGGTCGCGATCGAGGCGAGCAGGCCGCGCGACGTGCGCTTCGAGGGCGATCGTGACCTTGTCGCGGAAGCGGCGCTGGAGGCGCGTGCTGACGGTGCGGAGGAACCAGGTGGCCGGTCGGCGAGACGCCGAGGCCGATCGCCGCCGCGTAGAGCAGGCGCGGCCGGTGTTCGAGCAGGCCCTGGCCGAGCAGCTTGAGCCAGAGCGCGAGCAGCGCGTCGGGCAGCGCCGAGAGCAGCGACAGGACGAACGCGACGAGCATCAGCGCCGGCTCGTGACGGTACCCGAGCATGCACAGCCGCCACATCGACGACAGCGCCGGCGGCAGCGCGTCGCGCGCCGTCGCAGCGCGCCGCGCGTCAGGCGAGGACGTCATAGCGCTGTCCCTCCTCGTCTTCCGCCGCGTTGAAGCGCTGCGCCTGCAGATCGAACATCGTCTGGTAGCGGCCGCCGAGCGCCATCAGCTCGTCGTGCGTCCCGAGCTCGATGACGCGGCCGTGCTCGAGCACGCAGATGCGATCGGCCTGGCGCACGGTGGAGAAGCGGTGCGAGATGAGGATCGTCGTGCAGTGGCGCGTCGCCGCGAGGATGCGATCGAAGATCTCCGCCTCGCCGCGCACGTCGAGCTGCGCCGTCGGCTCGTCGAGCAGCACGAGGCCGGCGCCGGTGCCGGACCGCGCAGAGCGCCCGCGCGAGCGCGACGCGCTGCCACTGCCCGCCCGACAGATCGGTGCCGCCGTCGTAGCCGCGGGCCAGCATCGTGTCGAGCCCGGCGAGCGTGGTCGGCGCCCGCCGATGCGAGCGCCGGCCGCACGACCTCGTCCGGCGCCCCCGACGGCGCCACGTTGTCGCGCAGCGGCAGCTCGAAGCGGATGAAGTCCTGGAACACCGCCGTGACGCGCTCGCGCCAGGCGCGAGATCGAGCTCGCGCAGATCGACGCCGTCGACTTCGATGGCTGCCGGACTGCGGGTCGTAGAGCCGGCAGAGCAGCTTGGCGAGCGTGGTCTTGCCGGCGCCGTTCTGGCCGACGATGGCCGATCGACGACCCGGCGGGAATCGTGAGATCGAAGTGCTCGAGCACCGGCGCGCCGCCCGGATAGGCGAAGCGTGACGTCGCGGAACCGGACCTCGCGCGCCGGCAGCCCGCGGCCGGCGCGCCGGCCCGAGCGGAGCGCGCCGGCCGCAGCCATCGCCGCCTCGAGGCGCAGCACCGCGGCGACCGGCGCGGCGGCGCCGTCGAGCGCCCAGCTGAACCCGCCGAAGGCGATCAGCGACGCGCCGATCGCGCGCCTGCGCGAAGACGACGATCTCGCCGAGCGCTGATGCGGCCGCGCGCCGGCGTCGCGGCGAGCGACCAGAACACCACGACGTTGGCGCCGAGCGACGAGCAGCACGCTCCACAGCACGGGCTTCTCGCGCAGCCGCGTCGCCTCGTATTGCAGCGCGTGCAGCACGCGTCCGCCGCGCGACGAACCGATCGATCGTCCAGCCGGCGAGGCCGAACGAGGCGCAGCTCCTTCGCCGGCGCCGGGTCGACGGCCAGCCGATAGGTGTACTCGGCGTCGCGCTGCGCGCTGCGGACCTACGTCGGTGTTGCGATCGAACCAGACCGCGCTTTCGCGCAGCCACCAATGCGTCGCCAGCCAGGCGCCGCCGAGCACGATCGGCGCCCACCACGCGTACGCGAACAGCACCGCCGCCGCGGCGAGACCGCCGATCATCTCGACCATGCCGGAGGCGATGAAGTCCATCGAGATCGACAGCGGCGGGCCGGTCATGCCCGAGATCGAAGTCGCGCGCGACGGTCAGGTCGCTCGTCAGCGCCGGATCCTCGAGGTGGCCCATGCCCGGCGGCCGGACGCAGGCTTCGGTCAGCCGGTCGTAGCAGCCAGGCCGCGGTGCGGTCACCGAGGTTGGCGCTGAGCGCCTGATGGATCGGGCGTGAGCACCTGGAGGCAGGACGAAGACCGCGCCGGTGGCGGCGCAGCGGTCCGCGTCAGGCTGTCGCCGCGCTGCACCGCGCCGACGAGCACCCCGGTCGCGACCGCGAACACGGCGGGCAGCACGCCGCGCAGGACGAGCACCGAGCCACCATCCCGCGGCCAGCGCGCGATCGGCCTTCGGGAGAACGGAGAACAGCGTCCATGCGTTCCGCATTCGCCATCACGATATCGCAGTCAGCGTCAGCGCGGCCTCTGACTGCGGCGACCGTAGGACTCGACGCGTCGTCGAGCTACCAGCACCCAGTCGATCATCTCTGCCGGCATCCGGCGGGATGAAGGTGCGATCGCCCGCTGTTCGGCCACCGTGTCGATCGCGGTGGCTTCGCCGGTCGCGAGGGTTGAACCACCACGCTGACACCGCGCGATCCGCGATCTTGCTCATGCGCACGGTGAACGGCCGGCCGACCGGCGCGTAGACCATCGCGTAGCTTCCGTTTGCATCGCGGGTCGCGGCGAAATGGTAGCGGCCGGTTCCCGGCACTGCTCGTCGGAACCGGGCCGGTCACGACGAGGTCAGTTGTCCGGAACGCGGGTGAGAAACGGCCGCGATTCGAGCAGCGCGCGGCGCGTGCTGCATCTGCGCCGCGCCGGGCTGCTCGATCGCCTCGAACCACGGCATCAGCGGGTTGTTGACGGGGTGCGCCCGGGCGCCCATGAACTGCCAGACCGAGTGATGGCCGTAGGTGTGGCCGAACGCGCCGCCGAACAGATCCCAGTAGAGCGGACGCCGCACGTCGGCGGCGATCGAGTGGCCGAGGGTGGCGGCGTTGAAGTTGACCGGGATGGTCTTCGTAGATCGGCTCGCCGTCCACGACCGGTTTGATCGGCGTGCGGTCGTAGTCCACCCGCGTCTGGTCGTAGCGGCCGGTGAAGTCCACGGCGTGGCCGTTCTGCCGCATGTTGAAGTCGAGCCACGCTCGTCATGGAACGCGGCCGCCGATCCCTGCGCGCCGGTGGGATGCACGGTGATCAGGTGAGCGCCGCTCGTCTCCGGCGCGCAGGCCGCGCGCCATGGCGCGGATGATCGTCCTTGTGCGTGTCGGTCTCGAAGGGGCGGTCGCCGCCGAGAATCCAGATGATGCCCGGCGAGTCCTTGAGCGCCGGCCCGAGCCACGCGCCGTAGGTCTCGGCGTTCGCCGCGCGTGAACACCTCCGGGCCCGACGCCGCGCTTGATGTTCCACTTGTCGCCCCAGGTCGGGAGAAAGCCGACGTAGATCCCGCGCGCGCCAGCCTCGCTGGACGATGTAGTCCACGTGGTCCCAATAGTCGTTGCCGGGACCGTCCTTCACGTCAGGCGTCGCCGGGTCGTTGTTGAGGAGAGGCCGATGGCCGTACGCGTTCGGCTGGTTCAGGCCGTCGAACCTCGGCGAGCGCGACGGCCTGGATGACGGTGAATCGGAGCCTGGCGCGGTTATCGAGGTAGCGGACGGCGTCTTCGCGCGTGAGGCGGTGGAACAGCTCCCAGGCGGTGTCGCCAAGCCAGAAGAACGGCCGGCCGTCAGCCGTGACGAGAAACCGCCTGTTGTCGGAGACGTCGCAGGCGAGGCGTGGTCGCGCGTTCGCCTGCGTGGCGGCGCCGGAGCTCGAACAGCGCGGAACAGAAAGCGACGACGCAGGCGAGGCCGGCAGATCGAACGCGCATGACGGGCAACGATAACCGCCGGCCCCGGAGAAGTCTACCGCGCGACTATCGCTCGACGTTGCCGATGTCGACGGCGATGCCCTTGATCTTGTAAGGCGCCTTCGCCTCGAACTCGAACGAGAAGATGGCGTCGTCACCCTCCTTTGTTCGCCATGACGGCGCGGATCTGGTTCGGCGTCGGAAGCGGCGCGCTTGACCGTCAGCGTGCCGAAGTCCCCGCGCATCCGGTTGAACATCTTCGCGCGCTCGGCCGCCGGCCGCCGCGCCAGCGCCTCGGCCGCCATGAGCTCCTCCTGCACCGCCAGGAACTTCTTCTCGTCGCCGGTATTGAACGCGTCGATGTAGGCCTTCACGTGCTTGCCCTGCGGCGTGTCGGGCAGCGTCTTCGGCGCGTCCTTCGGCACCGGCGCCGGCGGCGGTCCACCCTGCGTCACGACCTGGCCCTGGAACATCAGCGCAACCAAGCAACAGCGCATATCGCTCCTTGGTGCATCTGGACGTGGGCGGTTCTGAACCGCCCTGAACTACTCTTCCCTCAGCGCCACGACCGGATCGATCCGCGACGCGCGCAGCGCGGGCGGCAGGCTCGCGAGGACGGCGGCGGCCGCGATCGCGCCGGCCATCGCGACGATGGTGACCGGATCCCCGGGCCGCACGCCGAACAGCAGCGTCGTCAGCAGCCGCGACAGGCCGATGGCGGACGCCACGCCGCAGCGATCAATCCGGCCGAGACCAGCGCCGCGCTGCTGGCCGAGCACGAGCCGGAGCACGCGCCACCGTCCGGCGCCGAGCGCCATGCGCACGCCGAGCTCGCGCACACGCCGGCTCACCGAGAACGACAGCAGCCCATACACGCCGACGAGCGCCAGCACCGCCGCGAGCAGCGAGAAACCCGTCAGGAGCGCCGCCAGGAAGCGCGGCTGCGCCACGCTCTGATCCAGCAGGCTCTCCATCGTGCACGATGTTCGCGAGCGGCAGCGACGGATCGATCTCCTTCACGGCCGCGCGGAGTCCGGCGGTGGCCCGCGCCGGATCCCCGGGCGTCCGCAGGACGACGACGGCCTGGCGCGCGCCGAACTGCGGGAAGGGGATGTACATTTCCGATCCGGGCGTCGCGCCCGGACCTCGATGGTGAACGTCGCCGACGACGCCGACGACCGTGGCCTCGAGGTCGTTGATCGGTAGATCTTCGCGCCGAGCGGCGACTGGCCGGCCCAGTAGCGCTTCGCCATCGTCTCGTTCACCAGGACCGCGCCGGGCGCGTTCTCGGTGTCGAGCGGAGACAGGTCGCGTCCCTGCACGAGCCGCATCCCCATCGTCGAGACGTAGGACGCGCTGACGATGCGGGTGCCGGCGACGGGCTCGTCGCCGGGCGTAGCCGCCGGCGGCCGGCCCTGGATCTGGAAGGAGAGCGTGAAGTCGCCGCCGGACAGCGGCAGCATGTTCGTGAGGCCGGCGGCGCGGACGCCGGGGATCGCGGACGCGCGATCGAGCAGGCGCTGATAGAGCTGGCGGAGCGCCGCGGGATCGCGGTACTGCCGCGCGGGCGGCGCGATCGAGGCGGTCAGCACGCGATCGCCGTTGAAGCCCATGTCGACGTGCTGCAGCGCGACCGAGCGTGCGGATGAGCAGCGCGGCGCCGACCACGAGGACCAGCGCGATCGCGATCTCGGCGACGACCAGCACCGCGCGCATCCTGCCCGAGCTCGTGGCCTCGCGTCCGCCGTCGCGGAGCCCGGCGTTCAGGTGCACGCGGGCGGTCGCCGCGGCCGGCGCGATGCCGGAGACCGCGGCGGTGACGAGCGTCACGAGCGCGGTGAACGCGAGGACGAGCGCGTCGACGCGAACCTCCTGGAGCCGCGGCGCCGACGGCGGCGCGACGGCGATCAGCCCTGCACGCCCCACCACGCGAGGAGCAGGCCGCGCGGCCCCGCCGGCAAAGGCGAGCAGCGCGCTTTCCGTCAGCAGCTGCCGCACGATCTGGCCGCGGCCGGCGCCGAGCGCGGTGCGAATCGTGATCTCACGCCCGCGATCGGCCGCGCGCGCCGAGCAGCAGGCTCATGACGTTCGCGCAGGCGATGCACAGCACGAGCGCGACCGCGAGGCGTCAGGACGAGGAGCATCTGGCGGACGTTGCCGACGAGATCGTCGTGCAGCGGAACGATCGGCGACGCGCGCCCGCTCCCACTCGCTGTCTTCCTGTTCGAGCTGCGCGGCGACGGCCGCCATGCCCGCCTGCGCCTGCGCCACGGCGATCCCCGGCTTCAGCTTCCCGAGCACGCGCAGCACGATCATCCCGCGCGGCGCGCGCGACGGATCGATCCGGATCGGGCTCCAGATGTCCGCGGGGACGATCGGCGGCTGAAATCCCGCCGGCATGATCCCGGCGACGGTGGTCGCCTGACCGTCGAGGAGAATCGTCCGTCCGACCAGCCCGGGATCGCGGTTGAACAGCCGTCCCCACAGCGCGTCGCTGATGATCGACGAGCGGCGGACCGCCCGGTTGATCGTCCGCCTCGGTGAAGACCCGGCCGAGCGCCGGGGCGACGCCGAGCGCCGCGAAGTAGCGCGGCGGACACGGCCGCGCCGCGCAGCCGCTCGGGCTCGTCGATGCCCGTGAGGTTGGGCGCCCAGCCGCGGACGGCGGCCAGATGCTCGAACATGGTCGCCGCGCTGTCTTCCATTCGACGAAGAGGCCCGGCGACGCCCAGTCGCGCTGCGGGCCGCCGCGCGCGCGCATGTCCTGCCACACCATCACCAGCCGCTCGGGGTTCTGGTAGGGTAAGGGCCGGAGCAGGACGCCGGCGACGATCGAGAAGATCGCCGTGTTCGCGCCGATGCCGAGCGCCAGCGCCGCGAGCGCCGCGGCGATCGGGCCGGGCGCGCGCCGCCACGAGCGCAGGGCGTAGCGGATGTCGCGGAGCAGGGCGTCCATGTCCACGACGCTACCCGCGGGTTGTGAAGATCCCATGAAGGAAACGCCGGCGGACAGACCCCCAACGTCTAACCGTCGCGGTGAGGTCTCGTGTATCTGGTCGTCGACGACAACGTGCGCACGCAGGAGGCGATCGTGCTGTACTTGCGCCACGCCGGCTACGACGTCGACCGTCGCGGCCACCGGCCCCGAGGCGCTCGCCGCCGCCGCGGAGCGGCAGCCCGACCTGATCGTCCTCGACCTCATGCTGCCCGGCCTGTCCGGCCTCGACGTCTGCCGCGCGCTGCGCGAGCGGACCGACGTGCCGATCATCATGGTCACGGCGCGGACGACGGAGGAGGACAAGCTGGAGGGGCTGCGCTCCGGCGCCGACGACTACGTGACCAAGCCGTTCAGCCCGCGCGAGCTCGTCGCGCGCGTGGCGACGGTGCTCCGGCGCGCCCGCCGCGGGCCGCGCGTGATCAGCGCCGGCAGGCGTCGAGATCGACCTGACGTCGCGCGAGGTCCGCCGCGACGGCGTCGCCGTCCCGATGACGCCCGCGGAGTTCCGCCTGCTCGAGGTGCTGGCCTCGAGCCCCGGCCGCGGCGTGGACCCGGACCGATCTCGGCGAGCGCGCGTTCGGCCTCGAACACGACGCGCTCGATCGCACGATCGACGCGCACGTCATGAACCTGCGGCGCAAGCTCGAACGCGACCGCGCCAAACCCGACTTGATCCAGACCGTGTTCGGCGTCGGCTATCGTTTCCGTGGCGCCGGCGAAGCGCGGAACCCCGCCATGTTTAGCCTCCGCGCGCGCGTGTTCGTGACCGTGGCGATCGTCCTGGCCGCGGCGACCGTGGCGTCGGGCCTGTCTGTCGCGCCGCGCGACGCTGGTCGAGGATCGCGAGGTCTTCGGCCCGCGCCGCCTGCCTCCGTCGACGGCGTCGCCGCTGAGATCCAGACCGCCTACGCGCCGGCGGCTGGGACGCGACGAGGACGACGACTGCAGGCGATCGGCGCGCGCCTCGGCGGCCGCCTGCTGGCGCTCGATCCGTCGAACCATCCGATTGCCGCGTCGACGTCCGGAGCTCGAGCGCGTGGAGGTGCAGGCGGCGTCGCCCGACGGCCGGCTGTCGCTGCGCGCCGGCGGTGACGGCATCGCTGGCGAAGATCGAGATGCGCGGCATTCCCACGTTCCCGGTGCGCGACCCCGAAGGACTGGAGGTCGGGCGCGTCTACGTCCTGCCCGCGGATTCGGGCACGCCGCTGATTCACGAACCGATGGTGCGTCCGTGGATCGTGTCGACGGCCGGCACGGCGGCGCTGGCGCTGCTGCTGGCGTTCGCGCTGTCGGGGAGGATCCTGCGCCCGGTGGGCGAGCTGACGGCCGCGGCGCACCGGATGCGGCAGGGGACCTCGACGTCCGGCGTGACGCCGCGCGGCGACGACGAGATCGCGCGCCTGGCGCGCGCGCGTTCAACGAGATGGCGGAGCGCCTCGGCGCCAGATCGAGCGCACCAAGCGGCAGATGGTCGAGCGACGTCGCGCACGAGCTGCGCTCGCCGGTGACGAACCTGCGCTGCGGGCTCGAGGCGATCCAGGACGAGCCTCGTCGCGCCGGATCGCGATCGCATCGACGCGCCTGCACAGCGAGACGCTGCTGCTGCAGCGGCTGATCGCCGACCTGCAGGACCTGGCGCTGGCCGACGCCGGCGGGCTCGCGCTGGAACGACAGCCGGTTGATGTCGCCGAGATCGTCCGCCGCGCGATGGGCCCGGATCCCGGCGGCGCGCCGGTGCAGGTGACGATCGAGCCCGGCGCCGCGCAGCCTGACGGCCGACGCGGGGCGGCTGCGAGCAGATGCTGCGCAACCTGATCAGCAACGCGCGCCGCGCACACGCCGGCCAATGGGCGCATCGACATCCGCGCCGCACGGGACGGCGGGCAGTGCGCATCGCCGTGGCCGACACCGGGTGCGGGATTCCGGCCGAGCACCTGCCGCACGTGTTCGAGCGCTTCTACCGCGCCGATCCGTCGCGCGATCGCGCGACCGGAGGCGCCGGCCTCGGCCTCGCGCGATCGTCGCGCCGTCTGGCCGAGGCGCACGGCGGCACCGTCACCGCCGGCGAGCGACGGGGTCAACCGCGGAGCGACGGTGACAATCTCAATCCCCGATCCCGATCCTGATCCTGATCCCCGATAGTCCGATACCCGATCGTCCGATACCGATCCCCGATCCGATCCCGATCCCCGATATCGCAAGTCACTATTCTATGGAACGACGACGCGGACCGTACGCGCCATCTCGGTCGAATTGGCCTTGACACGGCACTGTGCGCGTAGACGGCGGCGATCCAGCAATGTCCTGGCGGCGGCCCGGGCAGCGAGGCGAAGAAGCCCGCGTGCCGGAAGCGCTCACCGTAGACGGCGGCGACGTCGGGGCGCTCGACGCCCAGGGTTCCCACGCCGAGGAAGCGCGGCGCGCTGCCGTCCATCGAAACGCCCGGGCGTGGATCGCGTCCACGCCGGCAGCCCGGCGGGGCCCGCCTGCGATCGAACGCCCACCCGCCGAGGAGGATCGTGCTCTCGACGTCGCGTCGATGGTCTGCTGATCGGCCGGCGCGTCGAGCGCACATCGCGCTGCGCTCGCCCGCGACCGTCACGGTGACCGCGCGCGCGACGGGTGAAGGCGCCGGTCGCCGCGCTGCTGTCCGTAGGCCGCGATGTGATATACGTGCCGGGCTCGGAGCCGTGGCAGCACGCCGAGATTATGAAGCCGCCAGCTGGCGTACGCGGCGCCGAACGCCGCCCCGACATCGGGCCGCGGCGCGCCGTAGCCGGCGGCGACGCCGGAGAAACACCGCCAGCGCCGCCGCCGTCGGGACGGCCCAGACGTGGACGGCGTCGATGCCCGGACCGGACGCGCGCCCGGCGGCCTGCTCGGTGGTCCAGCCCGCCACGACGGAGCGGCGCGGATCGGACGCCCTGCGACGGGCGCGTCGATCGACAGGTCCGGCACGACGACCGACAGGTGCGTGGTCCGACCGGCGATCCGGATCCCCGTCGCGCGCGGGCTCGACGCAGGCGGCGCGGTATGGAGTCAGCGCCGCCGGTCCGATCCCGCTTTGCCGCCGACGTAATCTGCACCGCGCCGGCTGCCAGCCGGCACGTTCTGCACGGCCACATCGCGACCTTCGGCAGGCGCGCCGGAATCTGGATCGTCCCCGTCCCGCCCTGACGGACCGAAGACGGCATCCCGCGGCGGCATCACCAGGAACTGGGCAGCCGCCGGCCGGCGCCGCCGCGAGGCCGCTGCCGCCCGGGGAGCGCACGCTCCAACGGTATCGGCCGTGAATTGCTGACGTGACGAGCACGCCGTTGGTGCCCTCGATGAAGACGTGGCTCCAGCCCGCGGACGGAACCATCTCCCCGGTCGGCGCAACGGCGTCGTCGAAAACCGCCAGGTTGGGCGGGTGGCTTCATGCACGCCACATGCCAGCCGAAGAGCAACGTCGCGGATAGACCTTCGCGCCATCCGGCATCGGCAGGGAACTTCCCCACCGGCAAGTCCCCGATGGTGCGCGTTTCCGCGGCTTCCGGTCCCGGTGTCGATGGTCACGACGCGGCCGACGCTCATCAAGTCATCCATGCCGCGCGTGGCCACGTAGACCTCGGGCTCCGGCGTCGGCGGACATGGCCAGCCGCTGGGGAACTTGGGGACGTTGACCGGCAAGGCGTTCAGTGCCGGAAACCGTATCGATGAGGCTGACACGGCTCGGTCAGGCGGCTGGACGACGGCCAGCGCTCGCGCCGTCGGCGGTAATGCCCACATGCTGAAGGCGTGTTCAACCCTCAGGCTTCAAGGTTCAGCTGTGGTTCGACGCGAGGTCGAACACCATCACGAGATTGTCCTGCGGGCTCGACCCGTAGAGCAGCCGTCCATCAGGTGAGGGGGACCGCTGAACCAGGGCGCGACCGGGACGGCGATGCCAGGCCGACCAGACGGTACGTGGCGAGGCTGACGATCAGCATCGCTCGGCGGCGCGGCGCCGCCGCGGTAAAACCGGATCGACAGAGATGGCCGCGCGCGTCTGCCGTCCGCGCCGATCGTCAAGGCGGTGGTCAGCGCCCTGCTCGCCTGGGAAGAGCTCGGGGTCGTTCTGGATTGACGATCTCCCCGTCCGGACGTTCGTGACCAGCGGGCGCGGTCCCGGACAGGGAGCCGCCTCGCCGGGCGTGACCGGCGTGTTGCGAAGCGAATAAGAAACGGCTGCGCTTCCGCGCGGCCGGCCGCGAGGAGCACGGCGATGCACCAGCAGAAGACGAAGGACCATTCCCGTCATTGTAGTGAGCCCGGTTCCGGTTGACGTGCAGCGCTAAGCTTGATGCATCGTTTAACTGCGAAATGCGCAAACAAGGCCTCGATCAGCTCGGAACTTGCTCCCCGGGCACCCTCCGAAATGCTCGTCCTCAAGACGCTGACGCGGGATCGGCGCACGGTTACGCGATCGCCCGTCACCTGGAACAGTCCTCCGCCGCGATCCTGCAGGTGGGGGAGAGCTCGCTCTATCCGGCGCTGCAGCGCCTGCTCGTCAACGGCTGGGCCACCGCCGAGTGGGGACAGACCGACACCGGACGGCGCGCGCGCTTCTATCGCATCACCGCCGCCGGCCGGAAGCGTCTGGCCGTGGAGGCCGCCGGGTTCGAGCGGGTCGTCGGCGCGATCAACACCATCATGCAGGCGGGCTGACACGTCATGTGGACGCGCCTGCGCAACAAGCTGCGCTACCTGCTCGGCGGCCGCCGCATCGATCGCGACCTGGCGCAGGAGCTCGCGTTCCACACCGAGATGCTGGCGGAGGATCGAGAGCGCCTGGGCACAGCCACGAGGCCGCCGTGCTGCACGCGCGGCGCAGGATGGGAACACGACCGTTGATGACCGAATACGCCCGCGACGCCTGGATCATCGTCTGGTTCGACACGTTGATCCGCGATCTCCGCTACGCGCTGCGCTCGTTCGCGCGCACGCCCTGGCTTCGCGGCGATCGCGGTGCTGACGCTGGCGCTGGGCATCGGCGCCAACACGGCGATCTTCCGGCTGGTCGACACGATCCTGCTGCGCAGCCTGCCGGTGGATCGCCCCGGCGAGCTGCTCGCCATCCGCGGGACCTTCTCCTACTTCCGCTTCGAGCAGCTGCGCGACCGGAACGACGTCTTTAGCGCCGTCTTCGGCGCCCGTGCGCTGGGCAAGGTCACCATCTCAGCCGACGGCCAGCCGCTCGGTCAGCCGACGACCGAGCTCGTCAGCGGCAACTATTTTTCGCTGCTCGGCGTGCGCCCGATCCTCGGCCGGGCGATTGCGCCGGACGACGACCGCGCGGTCGGGGCCGGGCCGGTGGCGGTCATCAGCTACGGGCTCTGGCAGCGGGCGTTCGCGGGATCTCCGGCGGTCCTCGGCCGCACGCTGCGCCTGCGTGACGGATCGATCGGCGGCGGCACGAGCGGCTTCGAGCCGGCCGCGCCCAACGCGCCGCCGCCGCCGGACGAGACCGTCCTGACCGATCATCGGCGTCGCGCCGGCGGACTTTTTCGGCGACACGGTCGGCACGCTCGTGGACGTGTGGGTCCCGATCACGATGCAGCCCATGCTGACGCCGGGCCGCGCCTGGATCACGCGGCGCACGGCGTCGTGGGTCAGCATCATGGGCCGTCTTCGCCCGGGCATCGGCGAAGAGCGCGCCCGCGAATCGCTGGCCAGGACCTGGCGGCAGATTCGCCAGGACGAGATCGGCCCGGCGATCACCGAACAGCAGAAGCGCAACCTCGCGAAGCGCGCGGCTGACCGTCGAGCCGGCGGCGGCGGCTTCGCGCAGCTCAGTCGCGAATTCTCGCAGCCGCTCCTCATCCTGATGGGCCGTCGTCACGCTGGTGCTGCTCATCGCCTGCCTCAACGTGGCCAACCTGCTGCTGGCCCGCGCCACCGCGCGCCGCCAGCGAGATGTCGATGCGGCTCTCGCTCGGCGCCGGCCGCGCGCGCCTGATCCGCCAGCTGCTCACCGAGCGCGTGCTGCTCGCGGCCGCCGGGGGCGTGGTTGGGCCTCGTCATCGCGACGTTCGGCGCGCAGGCGCTCGTCCGCCTGGTGGTCGAGCGAGGCCGCAGCAGATCGCCCTGCGGCTGGCGCCGGACTGGCGCATGCTCGTCGTTCACCGCCGCCGTGTCGATCCTGAGCGGCGTGGTGTTCGGTCTCGCGCCCGCGTTGTCGGGCACGCGCCGCGATCTCGCGCACGTGCTGAAGGAGTCGTCGCGCATGGGCGCGGGCCGGCGGAGCCGCGCCGCCAAGGCGCTCGTGGCTGTCCAGATTGCGGTGTCGCTGCGTGCTGCTCGTCGGCTGCGGCCTGTTCCTGCGGACGCTGATGAACCTCCAGGCACCAGCCGGTCGGCTACGATCGGAACGGCCTGATCCTCGCGCGCGCGTCGATCCGGTTTCGGCCGGCTACAAGGGTGACGCCCTCGGCCGCGCCATCGTCGAGCTGACCGGGCGCCTCGCCGCGCTGCCGGGCGTGCGCGCCAGCGGCCTTTCGGAGAACGGCCTGTTCAGCGGGACGGAATCAGGCGCGCCGATCGAGGTCGAGGGCTTCAAGTCCGCCGATGAGGCGGATCTCTCCGCCCGCTTCGACCAGGCGGGCCCCGCGTATTTCACGACACCGTCGGGATCCCGCTGATGCTGGGCCGCGATTTCACCGAGCGCGACGGGCCCGGCGCGCCGCCCGTGACCGTCATCAACGAGCACATGGCGCGGTTCTATTTTCCCGGGCAGAGCCCGATCGGCAAGCACGTGCACGTCAAGGCGCCGACGGACGTGTTGCTGGAGATCGTCGGCGTCGCGCGAGACGCGCAGGATCACGGCCTGCGCGCCAAGCCGGTGCGGCGCTTCTACGTCTCCTACCTCCAGCCGATCGACGGCATCACCACGGCGAACCTGGAGATTCGCGCCGCCGGAGTGCCGGCGCGCTGTTCGGGCCGATCCGCGCGGAGATCGAACGCTTCAATCCGAAGCTCCCCATCCTCGCAGCCTGAAGACCGCCCAGACGCTGGTCGACGACAGCATCGTCCGCGAGCGGCTGATCGCGAAGTTGTCGGCGATCTTCGGCGGGCTCGCGGTGCTGCTCGGCGGCGATCGGGCTCTACGGCGTGATGTCGTACGCGGTCGCGCGGCGCACGAGCGAGATCGGCGTGCGGATGGCGCTCGGCGCGCCGCAGGCGCGCCGTCGCCTCGATGATCCTGCGCGAGATCCTCGTCCTCGTCGCGATCGGGAGCCTCGCCGGCGCCGGTCGCCGCCGTCGCGCTCGGCCAGTTCGTGGAGAGCATCGTGTTCGGCCTTCACCCACGGGACCCGCTCACCCTCGTCGCGTCGGCCGGCCTGCTGCTCGTGATCGGGTTGGTTGCCGGCCACTGCCCGCGCGCCGCGCCGCCCGCATCGACCCCAATCGTCGCGCTGCGCGAGCGAGTAGAGAGAAAAGCGCGGTCCCGCCAAAGATCGCAAACCCGGTCAAGACACGCCGGCCGGCTTCGGATAGAACTGTCCCTGACGCCGATGCGGGTACGCGACACTCCGGTCATACAAACAGCAGATGCTCAAAGTGCTGGTGCACGTGCAGGAACATCTGGACGAGCCGCTACCGCTGCACGAGCTGGCCGGGATCGCCGCGCTCTCCCATATCACTTTCATCACGTGTTCACGGGCATGGTCGGCGAGTCGGTGGCCCGTCACGTCCGCCGGCTGCGTCTCGAGCGCGCCGCGACGCGCCTCAAGTTGACGCGGCTGCCGGTGATCGAGATCGCGCATGAAGCCGGAGTACTCAGACGCACGAGTCGTTCACGCGGGCGTTCCACGCCGCCTTCGGCGCGTCGCCGCGTGGATTCCGGCGGCGGCTGCGTCCGTCGGCCTTCCTCGAGGCCCCCTCCGGCGTCCACTTCACCACGCGGGGCCGGCCCCGCACGTTCCATGTGGCCAAATCGGCCCAGTCAGGCAGGTTCCGACATGTCCGTCGTCATCAAATCTGCTGAAGCCGGCGCGCGTGGCCTTCGTCCGCCACGTCGGTCCGTGCGACCAGGGTCTCGCGCGCGTGGGATCGGCTCTGCACGCTGCCTCGGAAAGAGGGCCTGCTCGGCGGCGACGCGCAGTTCCTCGGCGTCTGTCGCGACGACCCGGCGGTCACGGATCCCGCGCGCATCCGCTACGACGCCTGCGTCACCGTCGATCGCGCCTTCGTTCCCGGTGGGGACATCGGCGTGCAGGTGATTGCCGGCGGCGACTACGCCGTGCTGACACATCGGTCCGCATCGGGCCCTCGATGCCAGCTAGCGCCCGGCTGTTCGGCGAGTGGCTCCCGCGAAGCGGGCCGGCGTCTGCGCCCGATGCCGTCGTTCGAGGCCTACGCCGAACTCCCCTGAAAACACGGCTCCCGGCGATCTCATCGTCGATCTGCACGCCCCGCTCGAACCCAAGTGAAGGGAACACGCTGGTCATGGTCGGAAGAAGATCGACCTCTACGAACAGCACAAGCAGGAGGCGATGACGCCGAAGATGCCTGTCCCTGCTTCTGCGATCAAACCGGCGACCTACCTCGCGATCGACGGCCGCGGCGAGCCTGGCGGCGCGCGGTTCACGGCCGCGATCGGCGCGCTCTTTACGCCGTGGCCTTCACGATCAAGATGACGCGCAGGTTCGACGGCAGGCAGGATCACGCCGTCGCGAAGCTCGAAGGGTTCTGGCATGTCGACGACGGTTCGGCGGAGACGCCGCGCTGGACGCTCGTGACTTCGCACGCCGGCGTTTGTGACACAGCCGCCGAACTGCGGAAAGCCGTGGCCACGCTCATCGCGAACAAGAAGCCCGCCGAAGTCAAGGAGGTGCGGCTCGAAACGCGGAACGCGAGTAGCGCTCGTGCGTGCAGATGCTGCACGTGGGCCCGCATGACCGCGAGCCGGAGTCGGATCGAGAAGATGCGCGCGTTTGCCGGGCGCAAGGGGGCTCGGTCTCACGGGTCCGCACCACGAGATCTACCCGTCGGATCCGCGGCGCGTGCCGCCGGAGCGGCTGAGGACGATTCTCCGTGAGGCGCCGTGCGCGCGGAACCGCTCAATCGCGCTCGACATCGGCAGCGCATCGCATCCCGGATCACGGACAGCGGCTGTCCCGGGCCGACCAGACTGAGCGGGTCCGATCCCCGTATGTCGTTGAGCCCTATGCTCGTCACCGCAGGGGCATATCCGTTGCAGCCCGGGCGCGCGGAGGAGACCATCATGAGCGGACTTCGCGAGGACCTGCGTCACGCGCTGCGGGTGTTCTGGAACGCGCCGTCGTTTGCCGCCGCGGCGGTCCTGACGCTCGCGCTGGGCATCGGCGTCAACATCGCCGTCGTTCACGGTGATGCACTCGGCGCTGCTCGCGCGGGCTGCCGGTGAAGCACGCGACGGATCTCGTGAACGTCTTCTCGTGGTCGCCGAAAGGCGGCGACCACACCGACTTCTCCTATCCGCTCTACGTCGGACCTGCGCGACAACAGTCCGCAGCTCGCCGGCGCTCGCCGCCGTATACGTCGATGGGCGTCGGCGTGGCGCGGCCGGGCCTCAGACCGAGCGCGTCATCGCGGAGCTGGTGACCGCGAACTACTTTCCGCTCCTCGGCGTCGACCTGCCGCTCGGTCCCGGACTTCGCCGGCGCCGACGAGCTGCGACGGCGCCGCGCCGGTGGCGGTGATCAGTCCGCGGCTCTGGCAGTCGATGTTCAGCGGCGACGGGCAGCGTCATCAGCAGGGACGCTCCAGGTGAACGGCCTGCGCCGCCGACGCGTGCGTCGGCGTCGCGCCGCCGTCGTTCAGCGGCTTCACCCGCGGCCGGCGCGTCGACATCTGGGTGACGGTCAGCCAGTAGCTTCACTCTGCGATCGCGCGGCCCGACGATCGTGTTTGGCAGCCGCGAGTCGAGCTGGATGTCGCTCGTCGGCCGCACGCGGCCCGGCGTGGCGGTGGAGCAGGCGCAGGCGCAGATGACGCGCGGCGATGCACGCCCGCGAGCCCTGGGAGGCACCGTGTGGTCCGATCCGGACCAGTTCGGCCCTCGCCGGCGACACGTCGCTGGTCGGACGATCTCGATCGTCCGCTCCGGCTGCTGATGCTCGTCGTCGGGCTGATCCTCGTGATCGCGTCGGCGAACGTCGCCAACCTCCTGCTCACGCGCGCCTACACGCGGCAGCGCGAGATCGCGATGCGGACGCGCGCTCGGCGCCAGCCGCGCGCGGATCATCCGCCAGCTGCTGATCGAAGGGGCGGTGCTGTCGTCGGCCGGCGGGTGTGGCCGGCCTGTTCCTCGGCGTCTGGACGGCGGCCGCTGTTCGACCTCCGCACGGCGGGCGGGATCAGCGCTGGCCTTGACGATGGAGCCGGACGCGGCGGTCGTGGCTTCACCGGCGCTGGTCTCGGCGCTCGCCGCGGTGGCGATCGGCATCCTGCCGGCGCTCGGCGCCTCGCGCATCGATCTCGTGTCACGGTGCTCAAGGGGGCCGGGGAGGCCGTCGGCGGCGCGGTCGGCAAGCGCCGCGCGCGGACGGCGCTGACGCGTCGTCCAGATCGCGCTGTCGCTGGTGCTCGTGATCGGCGCGGGCCTGTTCCTGCGCAGCCTCGGCAAGCTGCGCGCGATCGATCCGTCGCTCGTGACCGACCGCGTGATCGCCGCGCAGCTGGACCTCACGCTGCGCGGTTACGACGAAGCGAGGGGGCAGCAGTTCTACAGCCGCCGTGCTCGAAGGCCGCGCAGGCGTTGCCAGGCGTGCGAGGCGGCGACGCTGACCAGCGTGCTGCCGGTCACCGCCGGCGGCACGCGGGAGAACCTGCGCGCGCGGCGCCACCGTGCCGAAGGTGGACGCGCCGGTGGAGTTCGACATCGTGACGGTGGCCGCCGGCTACTTCGCGACGATGGGCGTGCCGCTGGTGCAGCGGGCGGGACTTCGCGCCGGCCGACGGCGCACGGCGCGCCGCCGGTGGCGATCGTGAACGAGTCGATGAAGGCGGTCTGTTCTGGCGCGGACGGCGATCCCGTCGGGCCGGACGTTCAGCGACCGGCGCGGCAGCGCCCTACGCCATCGTCGGCGTCGCGCGCGACACGAGATGCCGCAACCTGCGCGAGAAGCCGCGGATGGTGCTGTATCTGCCGCTCGAGCAGTCACTACCGGTCGGACGCGAACCTCGTCGTGCGGACCGCGCTGCCGCCGCGCGCAGATCGTCGAGGCCCTGCGCGCCCAGGTGCGCGCGATCGATCCGGCGATGCCGCTCTACAACGTGCGGACGCTCGCGGAGCACGTGAATCGCTCGCTCTACCTGGATCGCCTGCGCGCGACCTGATCGGCTCGCTCGCGCTGCTGGCGCTGGCGCTCTCGTCGATCGGGATCTACGCGGTGCTCTCGTACACGATCGCGGAGCGGACGCGCGAGGTCGGCGTCCGCCTGGCGCTCGGCGCGCAGCCCCGCGCCGTGCATGCGGATGCTGCCGGCCACCGGCGCGCGGGTCGCGATGGCGGGGATCGGCGCGGGCCTGCTGCTGTCGTTCGCGCTGACCCGCTTGGTGGCGACGCAGCTCTATGGATTGACGCCGACCGACCCGGTCACGATGATCAGGGCGTCGACGCTGCTGCTTCGCCGTCGCGCTGCCTGGCGTCATTCATTCCGGCGTGGCGCGCGACGCGTATCGACCCAGTGGTGGCGCTGCGTCAGAGATGGAGCACGGCAGAACGGCCGACGGCTGGATCGACGCACAGGCACGAAGGCACGCAAGGCTGCAAGAAGCTCGATCTGTCTTGTGTGTCTTCGTGCCTTCGTGACCTTCGTGATGAGCCGTCGGCTCGTCTCCGCTTGGTGGACTTGGCTTACGCGACGCCCGCCGGCTCGGGCGCTTGACCGGCTTCAGGAACGGCATCGAGGGCGCGCAGCTTGGCGCCGACCTCTTCGATCTGGTGGTGCTGTTCGCGGTTGCGGTGTCTCGTTGAACCACGGGCGCCCGTTCTTGTCCTCCGCGATCCAGTTGCGCGCGTACGTGCCGTCCTGGATCTCCTTCGAGCATCCGGCGCATCTCGTTGCGCGTCTCCTCGGTGATCAAGCGCGGGCCGCCGGTGTAGTCGCCGTGCTCGGCGGTGTCGCTGATCGAGTAGCGCATGTAGCTGAGGCCGCCCTGATACATCAGGTCGACGATCAGCTTCAGCTCGTGCAGGCACTCGAAGTAGGCGATCTCCGGCTGGTAGCCGGCCTCGATCAGCGTCTCGAACCCGGCCTTGACGAGCGCGCTGACGCCGCCGCAGAGCACCGCCTGCTCGCCGAACAGATCGGTCTCGGTCTCTTCCGCGAACGTCGTCTCGATCACGCCGGCGCGCGTGACGCCGATGCCCTCGGCGCAGGACAAGCGCCAGCGCGCCGCGCGTTGCCGGTCGCGTCCTGGTGAATCGCGAGCAGCGCCGGCGTGCCGGCGCCTTCCTCGATACAGCTCGCGCACGCGGTGGCCGGGCGACTTCGGCGCGATCATCGACGACGTCGATGTCGCTGCCGGCACGGTCGAGCGTGCCGAAGCGGATGTTGAAGCCGTGCGCGAACATCAGCATGTTGCCGGCCGGCGAGGTTCGGCTCGATCGCGTCGCGGTAGACGCGTCGCCTGCGACGTGTCGGGGACGAGGACCATGATGACGTCGGCCCACTGCGACACGTGCGCCGGACGTCGCGCGACCTGCAGTCCTGCGCCTGCGCCTTCGCGCGCGAGGCGGCTGGCGCGCGGCAGGCCGACGCGCACGCTCGACGCCGCTGTCGCGCAGGTTCAGCGCGTGCGCATGCCCCTGCGATCCGTAGCCCGATGACCGCCACCTTGCTGCTGCTTGATCAGCGAGAGGTCGGCATCCGTGTCGTAGCAACACTCGTTGCCATTCAGACTCCTCCGAAGTTGTAAATTGGGCAGTTGGTAAATGCGGCAAATTCACGCATTTCAATTACCAGCTTACGCCATGCCAACCTCGCCATTCACACGAGAACGATGCTGCCGTCGCCGCCGATATCGGTCTTCGGCGCCGTGCGCGCACGCGGCGCGGCGTCGCGCGAGCCGCGCATCCATCGCCACGCGTCCGGTGCGGACCATCTCCAGCACGCCGTAGGGACGCAGCACTTCGACGAGGCTGTCGATCTTGTCTTCCGTCCCGGTCGCTCTCGATGACGAGCGATGTCGGGGCCGACGTCGACGACTGCGCGCCGGTAGACGTCGACGAGTTGCATGACGTGCGGCGCGCGCTTCGCCGGTCGCGCGCTGACCTTGATCAGCGCCAGGTCGCGCGACGATCGACGGCGCTCGCTGGTGATGTCGTCGACGCGCACGGACCGGCACCAGCTTGTCCAGGTGCGCGTCGAAGCGCGGCGCGCGCCGTTGTCGTCGGTCTCGACGACCACGGTCATCGCGCGAGACGCCGGGCGTTTCGGCGTGGCCGACGGTCAGCGATTCGATGTTGAACGCGCGGCGGCGGAACAGCGACGACGACGCGGTTCAGGACGCCGGGCTTGATTCTCGACGTAGCTAGCAAAAGTGTGATCTGACGATCTCATTCAGTCAGCCGCCGTTTCGACGATCGGCGATTGGGCCGCCGGATCATCGCGTGTGGAGATCCGCGCCGGCCGGCACCATCGGGTAGACCGTAGTCTTCCTGCTCGACGCCGGAAGTCGATCACGACCGGCCCGGTGGACCGCCGCGCCGCGTGCACCGCGTCGCCACGTCGGCCGCGTCGTCGACCGTCGTCGCCGCGATGCCGAACGCGTCGGCGAGCTTCGCGAAGTGCGGACCCGTCAGCGGCGTCGCCGCGTAGCGGCTGCTCGTAGAAGAACTCCTGCCACTGCCGGACCATCCCGAGGTAGCCGTTGTTGATGATCGCGATGTTGACGTCGAGCTCTTCCTGCGCGATCGTCGCCAGCTCGCACATCGTCATCTGGAAGCCGCCGTCGCCGACGACCGACCCAGACCTCGGCGTCCGGGCACGCGACGCTGGCGCCGATCGCCGCCGGCAGCGCGAAGCCCATCGTGCCGAGACCGCCCGACGTGATGAGCGACCGCGGCCGCTCGTGCTTGGTAATGCTGCGCCTCCCACATCTGATGCTGGCCGACGTCGGTGACGACGATCGGCGTTGCCCTCGGTGAGCGCGCCACAGATCGTTGATGACGTGCGCGGCGTAGAGGTGACCGTCGTCGGGCAGCTGCTGGATGTCGCGCACCGCCGAATCGCCCTTGAGCGCGTCGATCCGCGCGAGCCATTCGGCGCGATCCCGGCGCGCGACGTGCGGCAGCCATTCGACGAGCGCGGTCGCGCAGATCCTTGGCGATCGCCGACGTCGACGCGGACGTTCTTGTTGAGCTCGGCGCGGTCGATGTCGACGTGGATCTTCCGCGCGTTCGCGGCGCGTAGGTCTTGAGGTTGCCCGTGACGCGGTCGTCGAAGCGCATGCCGAGCGCGATGCAGCAGGTCCGCTTCCTGGATCGCGTGGTTGACCCACGCCTCGCCGTGCATGCCCATCATGCCGAGGTTCAGCGGATGCGACGCCGGCGACACCGCCGATGCCGAGCAGCGTCACGGCGATCGGAATGTGCGCCGTGCTCGGCCAGCTCGAGCGATTTCGCTGCTCGGCGCCCGACAACATCACGCCGTGGCCGGCGAGAATCAGCGGCGCGCTCGGCGGCGTTGATCAGCGCGACCGCATCGCGGTAGTCGCCGTCACCGGGCAGCGCGTCGTCGCAGCGCCTCGGTCAGGTGCGGCTGCGGCCGCGTCCCAGTCGAACTTCGCAGGCTCGACTGCTGCGCGTCCTTGGTGATGTCGACCAGCACCGGCCCGGGCCGTCCGGACTGCGCGACCGCGAACGCTTCGCGCACCGCCGGCGCGACGTCTTCGGCGCGCGTCACGAGGTAGTTGTGCTTGGTGATCGGCAGCGTGATGCCGGTGATGTCGGTTTCCTGGAACGCGTCGGATCCGATCAGCTTGCTGCCGACCTGGCCGGTGATGCAGACGATCGGCGACGAGTCCATCATCGCGGTGGCGATGCCGGTGACCATGTTGGTCGCGCCCGGGCCGGAGGTCGCGATCGCGACGCCGACCCTGCCGCTCGCGCGCGCGTAGCCGTCGGCCATGTGCGTGCGCGCCCTGCTCGTGGCGCACCAGGATGTGCCGGATCGGGTAGCTCGAGCATCGCGTCGTACGCCGGCAGAATCGCGCCGCCGGGATAGCCGAAGACGTCGGTCACGCCCTTCGCGCACCAGCGCATTCCCACAGAGATTTGTGCACCAGTCAGTTTCATAGAACGCCTGATTGACTTCAGATTTCAGAGTCCAGGTTCAGATTGCATCGGGGATTGCGATTGGAACGTGAAATCTGCGAATCAGCCTGAAATCTGAAACCTGAATCTGAATCTGGAATCTCAGCCCGTCACCGCCCCAGTCGACGCCGACGACACCAGCTTCGCGTATTTGGCGAGCACCCGCGTATAGCGCGGCGCCGGACCCTGTCCAGGCACGGCGAGGCGCGCCGCGATCACGTTATCGGCCAGTTCCACGTCGAGCGTGATGCGGCTGCGCCGCGTCGATCGAGCGATGACGTCGCCGTCGCGCACGCGCGGCGATCGGGCCGCCGCGCGACGCCTCCGGCGCGACGTGGCCGACCATGAGTCCGCGCGTGGCGCCGGAGAACCGGCCGTCGGTGATCAGCGCGACCGAATCGCCCAGGCCCGCGCCGACGATCGCGCGCGGTGACGGCGAGCATCTCGCGCATGCCCGGCCGCCGCTGCGGCCCTTCGTAGCGGATGACGACGACGTCGCCGGGCTTGATCGCGCTGATGCTGGACGGCGTCGAACGCCGCTTCCTCGCGGTCGAAGACGCGCGCCGGCCCGCGGTGCTGCATCCGGTTCGTGCCCGGAGATCTTCAGCGACCGCGCCTTCGGGCGCGAGGTTGCCGCGCAGGATCACCAGGCCGCCGGTGCTCTTCAGCGCACGATCGACGGGCGCACGACTTCCTGCCCGGGCGTTTCGACGCGCGCGCGTCCGCTTCGTCGCCGATCGATCTGTCCGGTGACGGTGAGCGCGTCGCCGTGCAGCAGCCCGCCTCGAGCAGCCGCTTGCGCGACCAAGCGCGCTGCCGCCCGCCGGCGTACAGATCGGTCGCCACGAACCGGCCGCGACGGCTTCAGGTCCGCGAACAGCGGCACGCTCGCGCTGATCGCGATCGAAATCGTCGAGCGCCAGCTCGACGCCGCGCTTCGTGCGCGATCGCGATCAGGTGCAGCACGGCGTTGGTCGACCCGCCGGTCGTCGCCACCGATGCGATCGCGTTCTCGAGCGCGTCGCGGTGATGATGTCGCGCGGCCTGCACGCCGGCGCGGACCAGCGCCATGACGCAGCTCGCCCGGCCTCGCGCGCGACCGTCGCGCTTCTTCCGGATCGTTGGCCGGCACGCTGCCGCTGCCGAACGCGGCGATGCCGAGGAACTCGCTGGCGATCGCCATCGTGTTGGCGGTGAACTGACCGCCGCAGGCGCCGGCGCCGGGGCAGGCGCGGTCTTCGATGCCGGCACAGGTCCGCGTCGCTCATCTTGCCGGCGGCGTGCGCGCCGACCGCCTCGAAGACGTCCTGGATCGTGACGTCGTGGCCGTCGAACGTGCCCGGGCGCGATCGATCCGCCGTAGAGCAGCACGCCCGGGCACGTTGAGGCGCGCGAGCGCCATGCCGCCGGCCGGGAATCGTCTTGTCGCAGCCGACCAGCACGACCAGCGCCGTCGAAGCCGTTGCCGCGCGTCACCAGCTCGATCGAGTCCGCGATCACTTCGCGGCTGACCAGCGACGCGCGCATGCCCTCGGTGCCCATCGTGATGCCGTCGGAGATCGAGACGGTGTTGAACTCCATCGGCGTGCCGCCCGCGGCGCGGATGCCGCTCCTTCACATGGGCCGCGAGATCGCGCAGGTGGTAGTTGCACGGGCCGATCTCGATCCAGGTATTGGCGACGCCGATCAGCGGCTTCTTCAGATCGCTGTCGGTGAAGCCAACTGCCTTGAACATCGCGCGCGCGCCGGCGCGGCTGCGGGCCGGAGGTCAGCGGATTGCCGCCGCCGTTCGCGTTGTCGCTCACGACACCACCTCGAACGGATCCGGCGATCGTTCCTCTCGCGATTTCCAGCTCGCGTAGACCCGAGCATCCTGAGCGTCGGCGCGAACTCCGCGAGATGACCGAGCGCGCGCGCACGCCAGGTTGTCGCGCGCCGCCGCCAGATCCGCGTAGAAGAGATATTCCCAGGGACGGCCGGGAATCGGCCGCGATTCGAGCTTCGTCAGATCGACGCCGCGCAGCGCGAACGTCGCCAGCGCCTTGAACAGCGCGCCCGGTTCGTTGGTCACCGTGAAGACGATCGTCGTCTTGTCAGGGACCAGGTTCTTCATCGGCCGGCGGCCGACCACGATGAAGCGCGTGATGTTGTCGTCGAAATCCTGAATCGACGAGGCGAGCGGCTTGAGGCCGAACACCTCGCCGGCGCGGGCGGAGGCGATCGCCGCGGCGTCGAAGGCGTTGGCATCGGCGACCATCTTCGCGCTGCCGGCGGTGTCGTAGGTCGCAATCACCTCGACGCCTTTCAAGGTGCGCAGGAAGCGCTCGCACTGCGCCAGTCCCTGCGGGTGCGAATAGACCCGCTTCAGGCCGTCGAGCGTCGCACCCGGCAGCGCGAGCAGGTGATGCACGACCGGCAGCTCCACCTCGCCGACGATCGGCAGCTCGTGCGACAGCAGCAGGTCGTAGTTGCGGTGGATGCTGCCGCCGATCGAGTTCTCGATCGGCAGCACGCCGTAGCTGACGGCGCCGCCGTTCACCGCGTCGAACACTTCCTCGAAGCTCTTGAACGGCGCGAGCTGCGCCTCGGCGTCGACGCGACGCGCCGCCGCTTCGCTGAACGCCCCAGGTTCGCCCTGATAGCCGATCTTCATAGCGCCCCGATGCGCCAAAGGGCCGTCGCCCTTGCGGTTGACGGCCCTGAACCTTGCTCGAACTGGACCCGTCAGCCGCTGGCGCGTTCGCGCCCGATAAACACGACGACGACGGGAATCGAGGACATGTAGGGCGTATTAGACAGGCCGGGGGTCAGAAGTCAAATTGATAATAATTACCGGACTATAAGAGAATCGAATTACTACAGCCTCGGCAGCGTGACGCCCCGCTGCGCCTGGTACTTCCCTTTCTTGTCCTTGTACGACACCGCGCACGACGTCGTCGCTCTGGAAGAACAGCACCTGGGCGATGCCCTCGTTGGCGTAGATCTTGGCCGGCAGCGGCGTCGTGTTCGAGATCTCGATCGTGACGTGCCCTTCCCACTCCGGCTCGAACGGCGTCACGTTGACGATGATGCCGCAGCGCGCGTAGGTCGACTTGCCGAGGCACACCGTCAGGACGTCGCGCGGGATGCGGAAGTTACTCGATGGTGCTCGCCAGCGCGAACGAGTTCGGCGGGATGATGCAGACGTCGGCCTTGATGTCGACGAACGACTTCGGATCGAAATTCTTCGGATCGACGACGGTGTTGTAGACGTTGGTGAAGACCTTGAACTCGTCGCCGACGCGGCACGTCGTAGCCGTACGACGACACGCCGTAGGAGATGACGCCGCTGCGCACCTGATCGTCGACGAACGGTTCGATCATCCGGTGCTCGAGCGGCCATCCGCTTGATCCAATGGTCGGGGCTGAATAGACATGTTTACTTTGCGGCGGGGCCCCACCCGCGCCGCCCGCCACGGCTCGCCCTCGGCTCGCCGCGGAGATTCGAGGCGACCGCCTGCGTGGGGAGCATCATCGTCGGAACAGCGCCAGGAGGAGCGTGAGGAGCAGGCTCAGGACGATCGACGTCGTGAGCGGAAAATAGAACGTGAAGTTGTCGCGCTTGATGTGAAAGTCGCCGGGCAGCCGGAACAGCGGCACGCCCACCATCAATGGCGACGCCGAGGCACGCGATGATCAGACCGACCACTACGAGTGTTTTGCCCACGGTTCTCCAGAGCCTAGACCAGCCCGATGCCTGGGAAAAAGTAGCCGCATCTCATACGCGGCCGTGTCCGGCGCGTCGGAGCCGTGTGTGGCGTTACGCTCGATCGACTGGGCAAACTCCTTCCGCAGCGTGCCCGCGTCCGCCTTGGCCAGGGTCGGTGGCGCCCATGAGCGTGCGCCATTTCTTGATCGCATCCGGGCGCCTCGAGCACCATCACGATGGCCGGGCCAGACGACATGAATTCGGTCAGGCTTTCGAAAAACGGCCGCTCCCGATGCACGGCGTAGAAGCCTTCGGCCTGTTCCTTCGACAATCGGAACAGCCGCATGGCACGGATCTGGAATCCCTCGTCTTCGATGCGGTGAATGATTTTCCCCGCAAGATGCCGTTCGACGGCATCAGGCCGATGATCGCCAACGTCCGCTCGGTCATCCGGCGATCATAACAGGCGCTAACTCAGCTGGTGGACATGCGGCGGCCCTCAATGGGCCGCCAACAAGCGAGGCAACGCACATGACGGCAATGGCGATGAAACAGCAGGACGATCAGGACGCGCACAAAGGAGCTGATCGAAGCGCGACCGGCCGTCCGACGAGCGAGAACTCGGCTCAGGAGACCGACGCCCTCGACGAGAACGGTCTCCCTGCCGACTGCGACAGGATCGCCGAGGATGCAATTGGTGCCAATGAGGACAAGAGCCAGGGGTGAAGAATCTGCGATCGGGTGATCGGGTGATCGGCGATCTCAATCGAAATATCTGACGATCTCAGCGAAGTGGTCTTCGGCATGGCTGGTGCGTTCAAGCCCAGCCATGACTCCTCACGAACTTCGCAATCGATCGATGCAGTTCGCGGTCAGAGCCGTCCGGTTCTGCCGCACACTTCCTTGTCATGGGAAGCACGTCGAATTGGCGGTCAACTCATTGACGCATCGACGTCCATGGCGATGAACTATCGTGCCGCGGGACGTGCTCGCTCTCACCGTGAATTCACTGCAAAAGTTGGGAACCGTTGTCGAAGAGGCGGACGAGAGTCTCGGCTGGCTCGAGCTGATGACTGAGCTGCAGATGGCGAACGGTGGCGAGCAACGCTGGCTGCTACAAGAGGCGGGAGAGTTGGTCGCGATTTTTGGCAGCAGCTATCACACGGCTCGGGACAAAGAGCTGAAGAATCGGCGATCGCGTGATCGGTGATCGGGCGATCGACCATCTAGGGATTGAGATCGCCGATCCCCCGATCGCCGATCACCCGGATTAGATTGCCGATCACCCGATCACCCAATCGCCGATTCGACTAGCGCAAGCTCTCCATAATCTCTTCGAGCGCCTCGGCTCCCGGCCTGACTTTTTCGAGCGGCAGCGTCGCCAGCGGCTCGTCGATCACGTTCAGCTGTGTCGAGGAAGTCGTCGCGGTCCGGCTCGATGTAGATGATGCCGGTGGCGAACTCGCCGCGGCGCGCGGTCTCGTGCAGGCGCTTCATCGCGCCGATGCTTGTCGGTCGGGTCGTAGCTCTCTTCGAGCTTCTTCAGATACAGCTTCGAGCCGTCGTGCATCGTCACTTCCTGCGTCGTGCCCGGCTCGTAGTCGACCGCGATGTCCTCGAAGAACGGCACGAAGCTCACTTCTTCGAGCGGATCGTCGTGATCCTTCACGTAGGCGTAGCTCTTCGTCGAGCCCTCGTGGTCGTTGAAGGTGACGCACGGCGAGATGACGTCGAGCATCACCGTGCCGCGGTGCGCGAGCGCCGCCTTGAGCAGCGACAGCAGCTGTTTCTTGTCGCCCGAGAACGACCGCGCCACGAACGTCGCGCCGAGCTCGATGGCCAGCGCGCAGGTGTCGATGGGCGGCAGGTCGTTGACGACGCCGGTCTTGAGCTTCGAGCCGAGATCGGCGGTCGGCGAGAACTGACCCTTGGTCAGGCCGTAGCAGCCGTTGTCCTCGATGATGTAGATGATCGGCAGGTTGCGCCGCATCAGGTGCACGAACTGGCCGATGCCGATCGCGCCGGTGTCGCCGTCGCCGCTGATGCCGATCGCGATCAGCTTCTTGTTGGCGAGCATCGCGCCGGTGCCGACCGACGGCATGCGTCCGTGCACCGCGTTGAAGCCGTGCGAGCCGCCGAGGAAGTACGCCGGGCTCTTGCTCGAACAGCCGATGCCCGACAGCTTGATCACCTGCTGCGGATCGACGCCCATCTCGTAAGAACGCGTCGATGATGCGTTCCGAAATCGCGTTGTGGCCGCAGCCGGCGCACAGCGTCGTCTTGCCACCCTTGTAGATTTGCGGCTCTAAGCCGATCCGATTGACTTTGATTGGTGTAGGCATGGGACTGGTTATTCTCCGCCCGCTGATCCCGCGCGCTCATGCGCACGGTCGTCTTCTTCGCGACCTCGTAGCCTTCCTGCGCCAGCACGTCGTCGGTGACGCTCCGCGCGTCGATCGGAAGACCGTTGTAGTGCAACACGCTGCGCAGCTTGGTGACCTGCTCGGGCGTGAGCTCGAGCTTCATCAACTGCAGCAACTGCGCGTCGCGGTTCTGCTCGATGACGTAGATGCGCTCGTGCGCATCGACGAACGCCGCCAGTTCCGGCGTTGAACGGATAGGCGCGCAGCCGGAAGCTTACGACGTCTCGACCTTCGTCTCTTCACGCAGCTGATCGCGGCTCTCCTCGATCGCGAAGTGCGACGTGCCGTAGCCGATGAAGCCGATCTTGGCTTTCGGGTTGTTCTGCACGACCGGCTTCGGGCACGAACTTCCGGGCGGTGTCGAACTTCCGCGACCAGCCGGTCCATGTTCTCGACGTAATCGTCCGGCCGCTCGCTGTACTGGCCCTTGGCGTTGTGACCGGAGCCGCGCGCGAAGCTACGCCGGCATGCCGTCGCCGGGGATCGTGCGATACGGCGATGCCGTCGCCGTCCACGTCCTTGTAGCGGCCCCACTCGCCGAGCTTCTTGCAGCTTCTCGGCCGTGAGCACCTTGCCGCGGTTGATCGGCTTGTCGGGATACTTGAACGCCGTCCGACATCCAGTTGTTCATGCCGAGATCGAGGTCCATCATCACGAACACCGGCGTCTGGAACTGCTCGGCGAGCTCGAACGCCTCCTGCGCCATCGTGTAGCACTCCTCGACCGAGCGCGGGAATGATCATGATGTGCTTGGTGTCGCCGTGCGAGAGGAACGCGACCTGCAGCAGGTCGCCCTGCGCCGTGCGCGTCGGCAGACCGGTGGACGGTCCGACGCGCTGCACGTCGAAGATCACGGCCGGCGCTTCGGCGTAGTACGCCAGGCCGGCGAACTCGCCCATCAACGAGATGCCGGGGCCTGCCGTCGCCGTCATCGACCGCGCGCCCGCCCAGCTCGCGCCAATCACCATCCCGAGCGAGGCAATCTCGTCCTCCGCCTGGACGATCGCGAACGTCGCCTTGCCGGTTTCCTTGTCGATCCGGTAGCTTCTTCATGTAGCCTGATGAGCGATTCGCACAGCGACGACGACGGCGTGATCGGGTGCCCAGCCGACGACGGTGACGCCCGCCATCATGCAGCCGATGGCGGCGGCGGCATTGCCCTCGATGAGGATCTTGCCGGCCGTCTCGTTCATCGCCTCGACCGAGAACGGATCCTGTTTCGTGAAGTTGGCTTCGGCGTAGTCCCATCCGGCCTTGAGCGCGCCGGCATTCAGCGTCACCGCCTTCGCCTTCTTCCCCAGCTGCTTGCGCGAGCGCCTTCTCCATCAGCGCCATGTCGATGCCGAGGATCTTCGCGAGGATGCCGTCGTAGATCATGTTGCGCACGAGGCGGCGCAGCTTGGCGTCGGGGCAGACGGGTGCCACGAGCTTGTCGAACGGCACCGGATAGAACGATCAGGTCGCTGCGCAGCGCGTCCAGCTTGAGCGGCTCGTCGTAGACGACGGCGGCACCCGGCGTCGAGCGTGAGGACGTCTTCCTTCGCCGTTTCGGCGTTCATCGCGACCAGGAAGTCGACTTCCTTCTTCCGGCCGACGTAGCCGCGCTTGCTGGCGCGGATCGTGTACCCAGGTCGGCAGCCCGGCGATGTTCGACGGGAACATGTTCTTGCCCGACACCGGCACGCCCATCAACAAGATCGATCGCAGCAGCACCATGTTTGCCGTCTGGCTGCCCGACCCGTTGACTGTGGCGATCTGAATGCTGAAATCGTTGACGACCCGCTGTCGATTCGAGGCTGACTGCTGCTCCTGAACGGCCAGATCTGTCGGTGACATTCTCAAGTCCTTACGAACGTAAGAGGATAGAGGCCCCAAAGATACCTGAAAAGTATATCACGCAGGTAGCGCGCACCTGCAGTGCTTTCGGCGTCGGTGGGTGGTAGACTTCGGCCTGCTGGGTCGCTTCAGCACTTCTTTGATCGCTTTGCCCATATCGGCCGGGCTCTTCACGACCTTCACGCCGGCGGCGATCAGCGCGGCCATTTTCTCCGCAGCCGTTCCCTTGCCGCCGGCGATGATCGCGCCCGCGTGGCCCATCCGTCGTCCGGGCGGCGCGGTCTGCCCCGCGATGAAGGCGACAACCGGCTTGGCGAAGTGCGATCTTGATCCAGGCGGCGGCTTCTTCCTCGGCGCTGCCGCCGATCTCGCCGATCATGATCACGGCGTCGGTGTCGGGATCGGCGGCGAAGAGCTTCAGCGCGTCGATGTGCGTCGTGCCGATGAACGGGTCGCCGCCGATGCCGATGCACGTCGACTGCCCCATGCCGAGGCGCGAGAGCTGGTGGATCGCTTCGTAGGTGAGCGTGCCGCTCTTCGAGACGATGCCGATGCGGCCCTCCTTGACGATGTTGTGCGGGATGATGCCGGCCTTGCCCTTGCCGGGCGAGATGATCCCCGGGCAGTTGGGACCGACGAGGCGCGTCGCCGGGCGCGCGCGCGAGAAACGTCATCGCGCGCATCATGTCGAGCACCGGAATGCCTTCGGTGATGCAGACCACGAGCGCGATCCCCGCGTCGGCTGACTCCATCACGGCGTCCGCGGCAAACGGCGGCGGGACGAAGATGACCGACGCATTCGCGCCGGTCTCCTTCACCGCGTCGCGCACCGTGTCGAAGATCGGCCAGCCTCTCGTGCGTGGTGCCGCCCTTGCCCGGGCGTCACGCCGCCGACGACTTTGGTGCCGTACGCCGCGGCCTGCTTGGCGTGAAAGGTCCCCTCGCGACCGGTCGGGCCCTGCACGATCAATCGCGTCGATTTGTCGATCAGATACAGCCATAACTGTAGTTGGTGAGTTGGTGAGTTGGAGAGTTGGCGAATGAATTTCGGATCAAGTCTCGCAATTCGCCAAGTCACCAACTCACCAATTTCATCCCGCGAGTTCCACCACTCGCGTCGGCGGCTTCGTCCATGCGAATCGGCGGTGGTGAAGTTCATCCCGCTTTCCTTCAGCAGCCGCTTCCTTCGTCCACGTTCGTGCCTTCCATGCGGATGACGATCGGCACCGGGACGCCGAGCTCCTTGACCGCCGCGATGACGCCCTGCGCCAGCACGTCGCAGCGCAGGATGCCGCCGAAGATGTTGATCAGCACCGCCTTCACGTTCTTGTCCGACATCAGGATCTTGAAGGCGTTGCGGATCTGCTCGGCGTTGGCGCCGCCGCCGACGTCGAGGAAGTTCGCCGGCTCCCCGCCAGCCAGCTTGATGATGTCCATCGTCGCCATCGCGAGGCCGGCGCCGTTGACCATGCAGCCGATGTTGCCGTCGAGGTGGATGTAGTTGAGCGAGAACTTCGACGCCTCGATCTCGAGCGGATCCTCTTCGCCGAGATCGCGCAGATCGCGTGATGTCGGGGTGGCGATAGAGCGCGTTGTCGTCGAAGTTCATCTTCGCGTCGAGCGCCAGCAGGTCGCCCGACTGCGTCACGACGAGCGGGTTGATCTCGAGGAGCGACGCATCGGTGGCGACGAACGCGCTCGTAGAGCGCAGTCGCCAGCTTCACGAATTTGTTGACCTGCGGCCGCGTCGAGCCCGATGCCGAAGCCAAGCTGCCGCGCCTCGAACGGGACGATGCCGACGCCCGGCTCGATGTGGACGCGGACGATCTTCTCCGGCGTCTTCGCGGCGACCTCTTCGATGTCCATGCCGCCGGCGGCGCTGGCCATCATCACCGGCTTGCCGGCGGCGCGATCGAGCAGCATGCTCAGATACAGCTCGCGCTGCATCTGCAGCCCTTCCTCGATCGAGGACGCGGCCGACGACGCGGCCTTCGGGACCGGTTTGATGGGTGACGAGCGTCATCCCGATCATGTCGTGCGCGAACTGTTCCGCCTCCGTCGGGTGACTTCGCCAGCTTGACGCCGCCGCCCTTGCCGCGGCCGCCCGCGTGGATCTGCGCCTTGACGACGACGACGCCGGTGCCGAGCCGCCGCGCGATCTCGCCGGCTTCCGTCGCATTGAACGGCGACCTCGCCGCGCGGCACCGGCACCCCGTGCTTTGCGAGAATCGCCTTTCGCCTGATACTCGTGGATTTTCATGGCGGCGTAAACGTCCTGATGCTATCGGCTTCGCCGACGGCGCGTCAACCTTCTTCTCCGATGCGGTAAACTTCTCGGTTGATGTCGTCGCGAACGCGCGTTCGTCTCCTCGTCGGTCGGCACGAAGATCCTGATCGGCGTCAACCGGGCTCGCCCTCTTCATCTACCTCGTCATTCACATCGCCGGGCAACGCTGCTGGTCTTCTTCGGGCCCGCGGTGTTCAACACCTACGCGCGTATGTGATGGAGGAGAAGAACCCGCTGCTGCCGCTGATCGAGATCCGTGCTGCTGCTGGTCTTCCTCGTCCACATCTTACAAGACCGTGCGGATGTATCCTCGGCGAACCAGAAGGCGCGTCCGGTCGGATACGCGCAGAAGAAGTTCGCCGGCAAACCGAGCCGCAAGACGCTCGCCTCGGCGACGATGATCGTGTCGGGGCTGTGGCTGCTCGCGTTCCTCATCGTCCACGTCAAGGCGTTCAGGTTCAGTCCGGAGTACGCAGTGGCCGGCCGGCGGCCGCGATCTCTACCGACAGGAGATGGAGAACCTCTCCGAACCCGCTGGTGGTCGGCTTCTACGTGCTTCAGCATGCTGGTGGTCGGATCGCACCTGTGGCACGGCATCTCGAGCGCGTTTCAATCGCTCGGCGTCGACCATCCGCAGGTGGACGCCGCTGCTCCTGACGGCGGGAAAGTGTTCGCGGTCGCGATCGCGGGCGGATTCATCGATCATCGCCGTGTGGGTGTATCTGCATCAGGCCGGGCGGGTGCGCGTATGACGCTCGACGCGAAGAGTCCCGGCCGGACCGATCGCCGACAAGTGGGACCGGCACAAGTTCGAGATGAAGCTGGTCAACCCGGCCAACAAGCGCAAGCTACACGGTCATCGTCGTCGGCACCGGCCTGGCGGGCGCGTCGGCGGCGGCGTCGCTCGGCGAGCTCGGCTACAACGTCCTGAACTTCTGCATCCAGGACAGCCCGCGCCGCGCGCACAGCATCGCCGCGCAGGGCGGCATCAACGCCGCCAAGAACTACCAGAACGACGGCGACAGCGTCTATCGCCTGTTCTACGACACGGTCAAGGGCGGCGACTACCGGTCGCGCGAAGCGAACGTCTACCGGCTCGCGCAGCTGAGCGTCAACATCATCGATCAGTGCGTCGCGCAGGGCGTGCCGTTCGCGCGCGAGTACGGCGGCCTGCTCGACAACCGATCGTTCGGCGGCGCGCAGGTCTCGCGCACGTTCTACGCGCGCGGCCAGACCGGCCAGCAGCTGCTGCTCGGCGCGTATCAGTCGCTGATGCGGCAGGTCAGCACGAGGGCACGTCCGCGATGTTCCCGCGCCGCGAGATGCTCGACCTCGTCGCTCATCGACGGCAGGGCGCGCGGCATCGTCGTGCCGCAATCTGATGACCGGCGCGATCGAGCGCTACGCCGGCGACGCCGTGATCCTCGCGACCGGCGGCTACGGCACCGTCTACTACCTGTCGACCAACGCGGTGAACTCGAACGTCACCGCGGCGTGGCGCGCGCACAAGCGCGGCGCGCTTCTTCGCGAACCCGTGCTTCACGCAGATCCATCCGACGTGCATTCCGGTCACCGGCGAGCACCAGTCGAAGCTGACGCTGATGAGCGAGAGCCTGCGCAACGACGGACGCGTCTGGGTGCCGAAGAAGAAGGGCGACACGCGGCCGCCCGGAACAGATTCCCGAAGACGAGCGCGACTACTACCTCGAGCGCAAGTATCCGAGCTTCGGCAACCTCGTGCCGCGCGACGTCGCGTCGCGCAACGCGAAGCAGGTGTGCGACGAAGGGCGCGGCGTCGGCGAGAGCGGCCTCGCGGTCTACCTCGACTTCACGGACGCGATCACGCGGCTCGGCGTCGAGACCATCAAGGAGAAGCTACGGCAACCTGTTCCACATGTACCAGAAGATCACCGACGAGGATGCCGTACAAGGTGCCGATGCGCATCTACCCGGCCATCCACTACACGATGGGCGGGCTGTGGGTGGACTACAACCTGATGAGCAATCTGCCCGGCCTGCACGTGCTCGGCGAGGCGAACTTCTCCGACCACGGCGCGAACCGGCTCGGCGCGAGCGCGCTGATGCAGGGGCTGGCCGACGGCTACTTCGTCATCCCGTACACGATCGGCGATTACCTCGCGAGCAGCGACGCTGCCGAAGGTCACGACCGACCACGACGCGTTCAAGCGAGTCGGCCGACACGGTGCAGCAGCACATCAACCGGCTGCTGTCGATCAAGGGCAAGCGCGGCATCCGCGAGATCCACCGCGAGCTCGGGCGCATCATGTGGGACGACGTCGGGATGTCGCGCAACGAAGCCAGGCCTGCGGACGGCGCTCGAAGAGATTCCGCAAGCTGCGCGACGAGTTCTGGCACAACGTGTCGGTGCCGGGCACGCCGGACAATCTGAATCAGAGCCTCGAATACGCCGGCCGCGTCGCCGACTATCTCGAGTTCGCCGAGCTCCTGGCGCTCGACGCGCTGCACCGGCGCGAGTCGTGCGGCGGCCACTTCCGCGAGGAGAGCCAGACGCCCGACGGCGAGGCGCTGCGCGACGACGAGCACTATTCGTATGTGGCGGCATGGGAGTTCAAGGGCGTCGGCCAGCAGCCGGAGCTCCACAAGGAGGCGCTGCACGTTCGAGGAAGTGCATCCGACGCAGCGGAGTTACAAGTGAGGCGCGTCGGGATTCGGGGTTTGGGACTCGGATCAGGGATTCGCGACGCTGTCGGATTCGTGGCTCGAATCCCGAGTCCCGAATCCCAAATCCCGTCGAGGATCAGCGTGAGACTCAATCTGAGAATCTGGCGGCAGGCGGGCCCGACCGCGGCGGGTCGGCTCGTCGACTACGCGGCGGAAGCACGTCTCGCCCGACATGTCGTTCCTCGAGATGCTCGACGTCGTCAACGAAGGGCTGATCGAAGAGGGGCGAGGACGCGATCGCGTTCGACTCCGACTGCCGCGAAGGCATCTGCGGCATGTGCAGCCTCGTCGTCAACGGCGTGCGCGCACGGACCCGACCGCGGCACGACCGTCTGCCAGCTGCACATGCGGCGCTTCAAGGACGGCGACACCATCACCGTCGAGCCGTGGCGCGCCAAGGCCTTCCCCGTCGTCAAGGATCTCGTCGTCGATCGGAGCGCGTTCGATCGCATCATCGCGGCGGGCGGCTACGTCGTCCGGTCAACGTGCGGCGGCGCGCCGGACGGCAACGCGATTCCGATCCCCAAGGACGTCGCCGAGGTGGCGATGGACTCGGCGGCCTGCATCGGCTGCGGCGCCTGCGTCGCGGCCTGCAAGAACGCGTCGGCGCATCTGTTCATGAGCGCGAAGATCTCGCACCTGCGCGCTGCTGCCGCAGGGACAGGCCGGAACGCTACCGCCGCGTCGTGCGCGATGATCGAGCAGGCGGACGCGGAAGGCTTCGGGAGCTGCTCGAACGAAGGCGAGTGCGAAGCGGTCTGCCCGAAGGAGATTCCGATCTCGAACATCGCGCGCGATGACGCGCGAGTATATCGCGCGCTGCGCGCACCCATCGGCTAGCGGTCGAGTTTGTCCGGCTTGCTGTCGGCGCGCAGGCCGAAGAGCAGCCGCGACACCGCCTCGGTCAGCTGCGGCGGCGTGAACGGCTTGTCGAGGAAGGCCTCATCGGCCCACAGCGATCCCTTCTCCTTGAACAGCTGTTCGCGGAAACCGCTGATATAGCAGCACCTTGATGTCCAGATAGCGCTCACGCATGTAGCGCGCGAGCTGGTGGCCCGCCATGCGCGGCATCATCTCGTCGGTAACCAGCAGGTGGAACACCGGCGCCCGTGCGGAGATGCCGATCGCCTCGTCGCCGTCGGCGGCGAGCGTCGTCTCGTAGCCGGCGTCGCGAAGCACGATCTCGACGAAGCGGCGCATCGGCTCGTCGTCGTCGACGACCAGGACTCGGAACGCCGGCCGCGGCTCTTCCTTCGCCGCCTTGGCGGCCGACTGCTTGAACGGCAGGATGCGGGAATCCATGTGCCATCAGTATGGTGCAAGACGTGTCCGAGATCATTAGTGGCCTCGTCTTCTCGGGATTACTACCGGGCCGCTCCGTTGTCGCGGCCCGAAAATCGCGGTCGAAGGCTCGTTGTAACTAGTACTACTTCAGTGGATACACTCCACTAGTCGCTGCGCAGCGCCACGATCGGATCGACGGCGGCGGCGCGGCGCGCCGGCAGATAGCTCGCGGCCAGCGCCGTCGCGCCGAGCAGCAGGGCGAGCGCGGCTGAAACGCGGAGGTCGCTGGACACGATGCCGAGCAGCCCGGCCTCCATCGCGCGGCCGAGCGCGAGAGCGAGGACCAGGCCGACACCAACACCGGCGGCCGTCAGCCGCGCCGCCTGGCCGAGCGTAGAGCCGCGTGACGTCGGCGGCCGTCGCCCCGAGCGCGATGCGGCACGCCGATTTCGCGCACGCGCTGGGCCACGAAGCACGTCATCACCGCGTACAGGCCCAGCACCGCCAGCAGCATCGCGAGCGCCGCGAATGCACGCCCATCACGCTGGCGACGCATCTGCAGACCGATCGTCTTCTCGTTCAGCATCTGCAGCATCGTCATGACATCGAAGACCGGCTGTGCGGCGTTGACCCGCGCCAGCGCACGGCGGACGTCTTCCACGATCGCTCGCGGATCGCCGGGCGTTCGAGCCGCGACGACGAGCGTGTCGGTCGGCGCCTGGGTGATCGGACGATACAGCGTCGGCACGTTACGGCTGTCGAACCAGTCGTGAATCACGTCGCCGCAGACTCCGACGACGGTCAGCCATGGCCCCTGTGCGATCCGCAACTGACCGCCCAACTCCCGCCCTGGGGCCAGCACTTTGCGGGCCATCGACTGACTGATGATCGCGACCGGTGCGGATCCAGGCTGATCGCTCGTGGCGAAGGCGCGGCCGGCGAGGATCGGCATGCGGAGGACGTCGAAGTAGGCCGGGCTGACGGTCCGGTAGTCGACCGCCGGCCGGTTCGCGGGATCGACCGGCGGCTGGCCGGCGATCTCGATGCGACGGCCGTCATTCGAGTCGAGCGCCGGCACGATGTTGCCAATCGCGGCGCTGCTGATGCTCGGCACGGCGCGCAGTTCGTCGAGGGCTGCGTCGACGAACCGTCGGCGGCTGTCCGCGTCGGGATATTGTGCGGTCGGCAGCACGATTCGCAGCGTGAGCACGTTCGCCGGGTCGTAGCCCTGCCAGTTGGTCAGGTATTGCCGCACGGTGTCGATGCTGAGCATCGCGGCGACGAGCAGCGGCGGGGCCAGCGCAATCTCCGCGACCACGAGTCCGCGCCGCAGACGCTGGCGGCCCGGCCCGCTTCCAGTCCGGCCGTCGCTCTTCAGCGCGTCCGACACCTGGCCGCGCGCCGTCTGCAGCGCCGGGATCGTGCCGAAGACGAGCGCGGCGATCATCCCCATCGCGAGCGTCACCGCCACCAGCCGGCCGTCGATCGCGAGCTGATTCCAGCCGGCGATGAAGCGGACGATTCGCCCCGGCATGAACGCGCGCATCAGAAGAGGAAGAGCCACGCGATGCCGATCGCGAGCGGTGCGGCGGCCAGCCCCAGCAGTCCGCTTTCGAGCAGCGACTCGCGCACGATCCGCCCGCGGCTCGAAGCCGAGGGCAGAGGCGAATCGCGACTTCGCGTCCGCGTTCGGCGCCGCGCGCCAGCAGCAGGTTCGCAAATGTTCGCGCACGCGATCAGCAGCACAGAAGAGACCGGCGGCTTGCCACAGGGACGATGAGCGGCGGCAGACCGATGTCGGTCATGCCGCCGCTGAGCGTGTAGACCTGGATGCCGCGCTGCCGGTTCAGTGTCCGGATGCTCGTGCTCGAGCCGATCGGCAATCAACGACATCTGCGCCTGCGCGTCCGATAACCGCCGGCCGCGCCGCCAGAACGGCCAATCACGGTGAGCGACCGGCTCGTCCTCGATTTCGCGGTGTTTTCGTCGAACGACAACGGCGCCCACATCTCCGACACCATCGGGAAATCGAATCCGGGCGGCATGACGCCGATGACGATCCACTGCGTGCCGTCGGCGAGAATCGGCTTGCCGACGATCGCCGGATCCGAGCCGAATCGACGCTTCCACAAGCCGTCGCTCAGCACGACCTGTTTGTGGTTCCCGTGGACTTCTTCGTCGGGCCGGAACGTGCGGCCAAGCGCGGGCTGCACGTCGAGGGCAGCGAAGAAACCGTGCGACACGAGGAAACCGAGGACTCGTTCCGGCTCGTCGCGTCCGACGAGATTCACGTCCCACCACTGCATCGCCGTCAGGTGCTCGATCGTCCCGTCTGCCATGTCGCGGCGCCAGTCGAGAAAGTCGGCCGGTGTCACCGTTTCGCGGCGGCCGATCGACGTCGGCGAGGTCGCCACCCGGCATGACGATGACGATCGACGTCGCGCATCGTGTAGGGGCGCAGGATCAGCGCGTCGATGACCCCGAACACCGCCGCGTTGGCGCCAATACCGAGCGCCAGCGTCACGACGACCGCGGCCGACATCAGCGGCCGTTTCGCCAGCGATCGCACGGCGTAGCGCATGTCTACCGCGAATCGATCCATAGCGATGACCTTTCTTGACCGCGGGCCGCAGGCGCGTCGCGTGCGCGCGGCGAGCCGGGCCGCGTGCACGCGCGTACCACCAGCGGGCGTAAAAGAGCGAATGGCGATCGGCGACCGCCGCGTAGGACTCGTGCAAGTCGCCAGCGATGTCGTCACGGTAGATCGACGCGCCGAGCGCGCGCACGAGCAGCCATTCGGTCAGCGCCGGCGGGCGCCAGCGCGATCGCGCCTCATGACGGCTCCAGCTTCGACTCGAGACCTTTCCACAGGCCGAGCACGACGCGCCGCGACTGGCGCAGTGCGCGCAGGCCGGCGGCCGTGACGGTGAAGTAGCGGCGCGGGCGGCCGCGCGCGCTCGGGCAGCGATTCGCCCAGCGTCGACCGCAGAGCAGCCTTTCACTTCGAGCCGTTCGAGCGCGGTGTAGCAGCGCGCCGCGAGCCAGCGGCCGCGACGCGCGCCGACGCGCTGAGCATCTCGCGAATCGGGTTGGCGTAGGCCTCGTCGCCCAGGCGCAGCAGCGATCCAGCAACAGCTGCTGCGCCCAGCTCGCCGAGGTAGATCGCCGGGCTAGGCATTTGACTTCATTGTAGGCATATTACGGCGTCGCACAACCCGGTGGTTCCATCGGCGGCGGGCTCTCGTAGCGCAGGCCTCCAGGCCTGCGCTGGCTCGCCGTTTGGCGCGGATCGTCGTGCACGAGACCCTCGTGGAGCGGCGATGCGCCGAATGTCGCTCTGGGGATCGCACTGCCGCGGTGCCAACTGCGCGGAGGTGACGTGGTCGCTCGCCGACGACGATCAAACCGTCGTGTGGGGCACCGACGACGATGCCACCGTCGTCTGGGACCGACTGACGATCACACGGTCGTCTGGGGCACCGACGGACGACGAGACGGTCGTCTCGGAACGAGCTGCGGTCAGCCCTGCGAACCCGTCATCTGGAATCGTTAGCCGGAGTCAAGGCGGTGGACGTCAGACTTCAGACTTTGATCACTTCGACCAGCTCTTTGACCGCCGCCGCGGACTTCTTGAACGCCGCGTCTTCGTCGGGCGTCAACTTGATCTCGATGATCTTCTCCAGCCCGCGCGCGCCGAGCTTGCACGGAACGCCGACGAAGAGATCGCGCACGCCGTACTCGCCCTGCAGATAGACCGAGCACGGGACGATCTTGTGCTTGTCGAGGAGAATCGTCTCGACCATCTCGACCACCGATGCCCCCGGCGCGTACCACGCGCTCGTGCCGACCAGCTGCGTGATCTCGGCGCCGCCGTTGGCCGTCCGCTTCACGATGCGCTCGATGGTCGCGCTGTCCATCAGATCCGTGATCGGAATCCCGGCGACGGTCGAATAGCGCGGCAGCGGCACCATCGTGTCGCCGTGGCCGCCGAGCACGAACGCGTGGACGTTCTCGACCGAGACCTTCGAGCTCCTTCGCGATGAAGGCGCGCATCCGCGCCGAGTCGAGGACGCCGGCCATCCCGATGACCCGTTCGCGCGGGAACTTCGACAGCTTGAACACCGCCTGCGCCATCGCGTCGAGCGGGTTCGACACCGGAATGATGATCGCAGTTGGGCGAATGCTTCACGACCTGCTCGGTCACCTGCTGCATGATCTTGTAGTTCACGTTCAGCAGATCGTCGCGGCTCATGCCCGGCTTGCGCGGGATGCCGGACGTGACGACGACGATGTCGGAGTTCGCGCTTTCCGGCGTAGTCGCCGGTGCCGAGCACGCGTGCGTCCGATCCCCAGACGGGGCACGCCTCGAGCATGTCGAGCGCGACGCCCGCAGCTTTCTGGTCGGCGATGTCGATGATGACGACGTCGGCGAGCTGCTTGTCGGCGACACCGCGGGCGACCGTCGCGCCGACGTTTCCCGCGCCACCGACGACGGTCACTTTTCGATTCATGCGAATGCTCCTGAGCGCTGCTGATCGTGGGGCGGCCCTTTCAGGGGCCGCCGGGACTGGCCTGAGGCCCGCCCTACGAGTCGAGGCCGCTCTACATGTTTTTGATAATGGCGTCGGCGAACTCCGACGTCTTCAGCTCGTGTGGCGCCGTCCATCAGCCGCGCGAAATCGTAGGTGACGCGCTTGGCCGGCGATCGCGCCGTCCATCCCCTTGACGACCAGGTCCGCCGCCTCGATCCAGTCCGAGGTGGCGCAGCATCATCTCCCCGGACAGGACGACCGAGCCGGGATTCACCTTGTCCTGGTTGGCGTATTTCGGCGCGGTGCCGTGCGTCGCTTCGAAGACGGCGTGGCCGGTCACGTAGTTGATGTTGCCGCCCGGCGCGATGCCGATGCCGCCGACCTGCGCGGCGAGCGCGTCGGACGAGGTAGTCGCCGTTCAGGTTCAGCGTCGCGATCACGTCGAACTCGTCCGGGCCCGCGTCAGCACCTGCTGCAGCGTGATGTCGGCGATCGCATCCTTGATTAACGAGGCCCGCGCCCGGCTTCCCGTCCGGAATCCGGCACCACGGTCCGCCGTCGATTTCGACCGCGCCGTAGAACTCTTTGCGCGACCTGATAGCCCCAGTCGCGGAAGGCGCCCTCGGTGAACTTCATGATGTTGCCCTTGTGCACCAGCGTCACGCTCTTGCGCTTGTTCGTGACGCGCGTAGCCGATGGCGCTGTGCACCAGGCGTTCGGTGCCGAGATGGCTGATCGGCTTGAGTCCGATGCCAACGACCTCGACCGCCAGACCTCGCGCTTCGGCGCACCGATCGACCTCGAGCTGCTGCTGCCAGCCCGCGCACCGCGGCCTCGATGCCGAAGCGCACCTTCTTGAACTCCTTGGGAAATTCCTTCGCGAGGAAGTCGAGGATCTTCTGGGCCTCAGGCGCAGTCCGGCTGTGTACTCGATGCCCGCGTAGATGTCTTCCGTGTTCTCGCGGAAGATCACCATGTCCACTTTTCCGGATGGCGCACCGGCGACGGCACGCCCTGTATGCCAGCGGACCGGCCGCAGGCACACGTAGAGATCGAGCAGCTGCCGCAGCGCGACGTTCAGCGAGCGGATGCCGCCGCCAACGGGCGTCGTGAGCGGACCCTTGATGCCGACGTAGTATTCGCGGAAGGCCTCGACCGTGTCGTCGGGCAGCCACGCTGTTGAACTGCTTGAAACTCTTTCGCCGGCGTAGACCTCCATCCAGGCGATCGAACGCTTGCCGCCGTAGGCTTCTGCGACCGCCGCGTCGAACACGCGCACGCTCGCGCGCCAGATGTCCGGTCCTGTTCCATCCCCTTCAATGAACGGAATGATCGGATCGTCGGGAACGACGAGCCGTCCGCTCGCCGCGCGTGATCGCAGTCCCTGTCGCCGGAGGCTTGGTCGTAGTGAATGTCGGCATATTTTTAGGTCAGCTTACCTGTCGAATTCGCACAAGATTTCCGCGACCGCTGTGGAAACTCTGTGGAAAAGGCGGCGAGTTACTGCATTGTTACGGCGCATTTGGGACGTTTTACCGTTTTGCACCACCGCAGGGCAACGCACAGGCGTGTGAATCGCGACGTCCAAAACTTGGGGATTATACTTCCAGCCTCTCGCGAAAATCGTCGTCGCCGATGATCTGCCGCCGTCCGCGATCGAGTTGCTGCGCGCGGAAACCGATTGGATGGTGGATGCGCGCTCCGGACGCCAGCCGGCCGCGCTCGCCGCCGACGTTGCGGACGCGGACGCACTCCTTGTTCGCAGCGCGACGAACGTCGATGCGCGCGCTGCTCGAAGCCGCGCCCAGGCTACGCGTCATCGCGCGCGCCGGGACCGGCGTCGACAACGTGGACGTCGAGGCCGCGAGCGCGCGCGGCATTCTGGTCGTCAACGCGCCGGGCGCGAACAGCATCAGCGTCGCCGAGCACGCGTGCGCGCTCATGCTCGCGCCTTGCGCGTTCGATTCCCGCCGCCGATCGCGCGATGAAGGACGCGCAAGTGGGAGAAGAAGAAATTTCTCGGCACCGAGCTGCGCGGAAGACGCTCGGTGTCGCCGGACTCGGCCGCATCGGCCAGGAGGTCGCGCTGCGCGCGCGGGCGTTCGGCATGCGCGTCGTCGCGCACGACCCGTTCATCTCGAAGGAAATCGCCGCCGGCGTCGGCGCCGAGTTGATGGCGCTCGACGCGATGTGCGCGGCGGCCGACCTACATCACGCTGCATCTGCCGTCGACCGCGGAGACGAAGCATCTGTTCAACGACGAACGCTTCGCGCGCTGCAAGCGCGGACTCCGACTCATCAATACGGCGCGAGGCGAGCTCGTGGACGAAAAAGCGCGCTGCGCCGCGCGATCGACGACGGAACGGTGGCCGGTGCGGCGCTCGATGTCTTCGAAAAGGAACCGCCACTTGATTGGTCGCTCGCCCAACTGCCGCAGGTGATCGCGACACCGCACATCGCGGCGTCGACGGAGAGAAGCACAGGAGCTGGTCGGCATCGAGACTGGCCGCAACCGTGCGCGACTTTCTGCGCGACGGCATCGTCCGCAATGCGGTGAATTTTCCGTCAGTACATCCCGACGCGCTCCAGCGGCTGCAGCCGTGGATCCGGTCTCGCCGATCATCTCGGCGCGCTCGTGTCGCAAATGGGGCCGGCGCGGATCGAGGAGCTCGGCATCCGCTACTACGGCGGGCTGGTGGAAAGCCGCGGCGTCGAGGTCCTGGCGGCGAGCGCGGCGGCCGGCGATGTCCGCAGGCCGATCGCTCTTCGTCGGGAGCGGCGTCTCGATCGTCAACGCAGCGCGCCGCCGCCGAGGCGGCGCGGTACCGGATATCGCGCCGAGACGGCGTAAAAAGGCAACTTTTGCCATTTCACGAGTCTGCTTCAGATCAGCAATATTTAACGAACGAAGGCCACCGA